>JAABUR0100000481.1_pt1:70000-86375 | contig 86375 bp, 68 predicted proteins | sample 5560091 | NCBI WGS metagenome assembly JAABUR01 (sample SAMN10711879, study PRJNA513375) | rock metagenome | isolation source: Antarctica rocks | place: Antarctica: Victoria Land, University Valley sud | reverse complement strand
CTCCGTGGCGCGAAGGCAGCGAAGGTCGCTGAGAAGTGAGGGCGAGATCGGGGAGCCGACGAACTGCCAGAGGACGGTACGCAATTTGGGGTACCGATTGAAGGTCAGACCGTGGTCGATGCCCCAGACCTTGCCCTGGTGATCCCGCAGACAATGTCCGATCTTTCGATCCGCATTATTGGCGACGTGATCGAAGAGCACCAGGCGCTCGACGTCCGGCGCGCAGGCTCCCCAGAAATGGTGGTCCTCCTCGGACCCCGGCATCGGCTGGATGTAGAGCTGCAAACTACCGATCCCGTGCGGGCCGTCGCGGACGATCGTCGTCGGGACGATGTTCCAGCCGAGGGCTTCGCTCAGAACGAAGGCGGCGCATTCCCGGAGATAGAGCGTGCCATCGGGAAAGTCGTGAAGGGGCGCTTCACCGCGTCTCGGTTTGTAGATCGCCAGATGCTCGACGCCGGACGGCGCCCGGAGCGCGACGGCGAACGAATAATTCGAACCCCATGGGATCAGCTTCGTCTCCGTGAAACGCGCGGTTCGCAGGAGATCTCGTTCCTCCGCGCCGGTCAGCACCCGGGAGAGCTCTGGAGCGGGCTGCTCGTCGCTGTCATCGCGGTGAAGGTCCAGAAAGAGATCGGGCATCGGAACCCCGGAGATAGAACGAGTCTGGCCGGATTGGGGGAAGCGTGTGGTGCCGGAGGGAACGCGGGCGTGCTAGCTGATGGTCAGTTTACTCGACTCCGGGTCGGTGTCAGCGGTCTGGACGACAGGGTGGAGCGTGAACAGACGGGTTATACGTAGAATGTTCGGGTGCCCAGCGAGTGCGTGTTGGGAATGGAGAAGAAGTCGCCAGCGGGTGGAAGGGAAGCAGACAGATGAAAATCGTGCGCTATCGCGAGGGCGGGACGGCCGAGGGCAAGTATGGTCTGCTGGAAGGGGAGACCGTCTTCGCCGCCAGCGGCGATCCGTTCGCCGGAATGTTGGAGAAAGGGGAACCGGTGGGCGATCGGTCCAGCGTGACGCTCCTACCACCGGTCCAGCCCGGAAAGATCGTCTGTGTCGGGCTCAACTACGCGGCGCATGTGACGGAGACGGATGCCAGCCGAGAGGTGCCGGACGAGCCGGTCCTCTTCATGAAGCCGCCGTCGGCACTGATCGGCCCCGGCGAGTCGATCGTCATTGCCAACGCCGATCATCGGACCGACCACGAGGCGGAGCTGGTGATGGTGATCGGCCGGACTGCCCGGGATGTCGCCGAAGTCGATGCCCCGTCAGTGGTTTTGGGATACACCGCCGGAAATGATGTCTCTGACCGTGATCTCCAGAAGAAGGATGGACAGTGGGTCCGCGCCAAGGGCTACGACACCTATTGCCCGATCGGGCCATGTATCGAGACAGAGCTCGATGTCGCCGACGCGCGGGTTGAGTCACGATTGAACGGCCAGGACAGGCAGTCCCAAACGACCGCGAGCATGATCTTCCCACCGATGCGTCTGATCAGTTTTATCAGCGGCGTCATGACGCTGAACCCCGGTGACATCATCATGACCGGCACCCCGGAGGGAGTGGGCCCGATGATGGCGGGGGACACGATCGAGATTGAGATCGGCGGCGTCGGTGTGTTGACCAATCCGGTGACCGCACGCTAGGGGGCCGGGTCGAGTTCTCCCCGATCAGACGATCGATTGCCGCGCTCGTCACTCCGCGAGGATGGGCGCGGCAGATTGACCGGTGATTCTCTCACCGAACCGGGCGATGGGTTAGCTGGAGGGCGCGACGATCGTCTCACAACCAGAGAAGCCATCGTCGTAGCCAAGCTGGATCGCGTCGACGCGTTGGTCGCTGTTGCCGTGGGCCTGCGGATCTGATGGATCGACGGTGTCGGGATCGCCGAGCCGCTCGTTGGTGAAGGCCATGGCTTCGACGAGGTCCCCGGGATCGAGGAGGCCCCGGGTGTCGGCGTCCTGCGTCCAGGCGCCAGCAAAACAATCGGCCGACAGCTCAAGTTGAATACTGTAGACCTCGAAAAAGTCGGTTGGAGCGTCGCTTCGCTTGATGCCAAGCGTCGTCTGAGCATGGTGTGCCCATTCATGGGCGACGACGAAGGCGACGGCGAAGTCACCATACCGCTGGTTGAGGTCGGTCAAAAACGGCTCGTCGAGGTAGACCGTCTGATCGACCGGGCAGTAAAAGGCCCAGAAACCGCTCTGGGCGAGACCGCAGCCGGTGTTGGCGGTCTGCCCCTGACCGATGGAGACGACGCCCGGTGTCTGATAGTTGACATCGGTGACCGAGAGCGCCTGCTTATAAAAGTTGTCGAGATCCTGGACCACGATGTCGAGCAGGGCGCCGGTGTCGGACGGCTGCTCGGAGGGGGGCGGCGGGGCATACTTCCCGATCGCTTCTGCGATGAACGCCTTGCTGTTGCCGAAGAACCATCGCCATTGATTTTCAAACTTGACCAGGTACATCCGATCGGTGAATTCAACTTCCTGGCCCGATGATGGGTTGACCGCAGTCTGCGTGAACGTCACCTCGGCAGTATTCGAATAGGCCTTGCCGGTGACCGGCCAGGTCCAGTCAATGAATGACACGCCGGTGGCGGCCGCTTTCCCGGCTTCCGTTGCACCGTAGGCCTCCTCGAAGGTCTTGACGGCGGCGACCCGGGGGATGACCTCGTGCGCGTCGGGGTGGATGCGGTCATACATCCCATTGAAATCGCGGTCCGCCGCGAGTTGGAAGATTCCGTCAGCCGCGGTCAGCGCTTCTTGTTCCGATGGAGGTGTCTGTGCCGCGGCGACGGGCCACACCAGCGACATCGCGGCACCCGCCGCAACGAGGAGGGCCAAAACCGTTGTCGTGAGTCGGTGCATCAGCGGGAGCCTCCATCGAGATGAGCGTCCTGTCGGGGGGTCAGTCCGGCGCGATCGCTCGCCATCGGTAGTCCCGGTCGAGCGATGTATTGCAAGCATCGTTCCTCGCGTTGAGCCTGGCGACCGCCCTCTTGCTGCCCACGAGGCGATATCCCATGGTGGTGTCGCATTGGTTGCATGCAACCCGGCGGTGAATCGTCGCCGATCGGCGGGACGACAAGCGGGATGCGCTGATCGTCAGAGCTCCTGCCAGCTCACGCCGGTGCCTTCCTCCAGCTGGCGAACGAGGTCGGCGGTCGCGGTTACTGGAGGCAGACAGGCAAAGCGTTCGCAGACATACGCGGTCGCGGTGCCGTCCTTCACCATGGGGCGATCGGCGAGAAAAGGAAATCGATCGGAGAGCGTTGGGTCGTCGGGGTCAGCAAACCCGAGGAGCGCATGTGGCTCGTACCGACGAAAGACAGCACCCGCGAGGGTGGTGACCGCTTGATCGTCGCGGCGACCCGCGATGATCACCTCCTGGGGCGGTCCCAGGTAGAGGTCGAGGACGGAAAGGTACCGGCCAAATCCGAGCGGCTGATCGGCCATCGATTCAGCCATCATGCCGAGGATCTGGGCCGCCCGGCGCGCGTAGTCAACGTTGCCGGTCATCTGGGAGAGCCGCACCAATACCTCAGCGGCGACGGCGTTGCCCGACGGTGTGGCGCCATCCTGGAGATCACGCGGGCGAGTCACGAGCGTTTCATGGCTCCGCCCGGTGTCGAAAAAGCCAGCCCCGTCGCTCGCGGTGTCGGCAAACTCCTCGATCATGACGTCGGTGAGCGCCAGGGCCTCGTCGATCCAGCGGCGTTCGAACGTTGCACTGTAGAGGGCCAGGAGCCCGTCGATCAGAAAGGCGTAGTCTTCCAGGTAGCCGTTCAGGCGCGACTGGCCGTCCTTGTAGACGCGGCGCAGGCGACCATCCTGCCGGAGCGTTTCCAGCAAGAACGCGGCATTGCGCCGCGCGATGTCGAGGAAGTCGTCGCGGTCAAGCACCCGCGCGCCCTCGGCGAAGGCGCGGAGCATCAGGCCGTTCCAGCTCGTCAGCACCTTGTCGTCGCGGCCAGGATGGACCCGTTGTTCGCGAGCGGCGAACAACCGCTGACGAGCGGTGGCGATACGCCGCTCGGCGTCGGCCGGCGCTATCCCCAACTCGACGGCAACGGCGGACAGCGGCTTCGGCGTATGGAGGATGCTCGTCCCTTCGAAGTTGCCTCCGGGCACCACGCCAAAGTATGCGGCGACCAGGGGAGCGTCGTCGGGTCCGACGACCTCCGCGATCTCTTCAGGGGTCCAGACGAAGAACTTGCCCTCGTGACCTTCGCTGTCGGCGTCCTGCGTGGCGAAGAAGCCGCAGCCGGGGGCGGTCATCTCGCGGGCCACGTAGTCGAGTGTCTCGGTCGCGATCCGACGGTGGAAGGGGTCGCCGAAGGCCCGAAAGGCGTCAAGATAGATGCGTGCCAACTGGGCGTTGTCGTAGAGCATCTTCTCGAAGTGTGGGACGAGCCAGATCTGGTCGACGGCATAGCGGGCGAAACCGCCGCCGATCTGGTCGTAGATGCCGCCAGCGGCCATCTTATCGAGGGTCAGCCGCACCATGCCTGCCGCCGTCTCGTCGCCAGAACGCTTCCAGGCGCGGAGCAGGAACTCAAGCAGCGCCGGTTGCGGAAACTTCGGGGCCGTGCCGAACCCGCCGTAGGCGGCATCGAACGAGCGCCCCAGAGCGGAAACCGCCCGATCGATGATACTGACGGAGAGGTCCCCCGCGGCCGGGGTTGAACGCGTCGATTCGTTGAGAAAACGGGCGAGCTGGGCCGCATTTTCATCGACGGCGTCCCGCCGGTTCCGGTAGGCGTCAGATACCGCTGCCAGCACCTTCGACCACCCTGGCATGCCCTGGCGGTCCTCCGGTGGAAAATACGTGCCGCCGAAGAAGGGAACGCCCTCGGGTGTCAGAAAGGCGTTGAGCGGCCAGCCGCCGTGACCGGTCATGGCCTGGACGGCGCTCATATAGATGCTGTCGAGATCGGGCCGCTCCTCCCGATCGACTTTGATATTGACGAAGAGCTCGTTCATCAAGGCGGCCATGCGGTCGCTCTCGAACGTCTCATGCTCCATGACGTGACACCAGTGGCAGGCCGAGTAGCCGATGCTGACCAGGATTGGCTTGTTCTCAGTTCTGGCTCGCTCCAGAGCTTCGGCTCCCCAGGGATACCAGTCGACGGGGTTGTCCTTGTGCTGGAGAAGGTACGGACTTGTCTCCGTGGCCAGTCGGTTCGGCATGGAACGACACCCTCACACGCTGATGAACGATGAATAAATGGCATCCGCTGGCTGGCCGGTGGAAGACCACCTCATCTGTCGCCAGCATGATGCTCAGTCACTATTACAATGGTGGCACAGGGTGACGAATGAGGGGGGAACAGGCCATGGACCACTCCGGAGCGCGATTGACTGAGGGTGATGAGGCGCCAGCCATCGAGGGCATCCTGGCTGGCGCCCGGCTGGCGTTCCTCGGGGCCGGGGTGATGGCCGAGGCGATGATCGCCGGTCTGCTGGCGAAGGAGATGATCGCGCCGGAGCGAATCGTCGCCAGCCATCCCCGGGCCGACCGTCGCGAGCGGCTCCACGATCGCTTCGGGATCGAGGTGGCAGCCGAGAACCGTGAGGCGGCTACGGGGGCCGATCTGGTGCTGCTGACGATCAAGCCTCAGGTCCTCGGCGGGGTGATGAAACAGCTTCATGGCCGCCTGGAACCTCGCCAGGTGGCGATCTCGATCATCGCCGGCGCCAGTATCAGCGCGCTGAGCCGGGGATTGGGGCACGATGCGATCGTGCGGGTGATGCCAAACACGCCCGCACAAATCGGACAGGGCATGAGCGTCTGGACATCGACCGCGGATGTCGACGCGTCGCAGCGGGAGCGGGTGCGAGCCACGCTCCGGGCCCTCGGTGAAGAGCTCTGGGTCGAGGAGGAGAAATACGTCGACATGGCGACGGCCCTCTCGGGAACGGGGCCGACCTATGTGTTCCTGATGATGGAGGCGCTGATCGACGCGGGGGTGCACATGGGCTTTCCGCGTCGGATCGCCGAGCAGATTGTTCTGCAAACCGTTTCAGGGTCGGTCGACTTCGCCCGGGAGTCCGGCAAGCACATGGCTGAGTTGCGAAATATGGTGACGTCACCGGGCGGGACATCGGCCGAAGCGATCTACCAGATGGAGAAGGGGGGTCTGCGCACGGTCTTCTCCCGCGCCGTCTACGCCGCCTATCAACGCACCCAGAGCCTGGCCAGGGACGACTCGTCCAAGGACGGAAGGTAGCCCGCGGCCATCAGCCGACCCTGTCAGGGGCAGAGCGGAATCTGGCAGCCACATCGCTGAACCGGCTCGCCCCGTTGCCGGTGACCCTGGATGCTCTGACGCCCATGAACGCTGACCGACGCTGCTGGAGCTGGGGAAAGGAGCTGGTCAACAGTGGTTTTGAACCTGACCTCTGCTGGTCAGCGTTGCTCGTTGGGGCCATGCAGCGGCAGCGACCGGCGGATCATCACGCCGCGCGTCGGATGTCGATGACCGCGTGCTGGTGCCAGGCGCCCGACTACGTTGCACCGCGGGCGGGTGACATTGTGACCCGCTGGCGTCAGAGGCGCTCGTTGGCCCCGGCGGTCACGCCGCCGCCTCAACTGGTTGCGGCCGTCGAATCACGGACGTCTGAGCGAGTAGGTACAGGGTCAGGGCATCTGCACCGGGGCCGTCACCGACGGCGCGGCCGATCGCATACCGGACGGCGGAGATATCGACGGGACCGGTGCCGACCTGATCGAGCAGGTTATCAATCAAGCCGATACGACAAATGCCGAACCCCGGGACCAGGGCGACCTCACCATCGACCATCATGGGCTGCAACCGTGCGGCAATCTCCGCTTCCGTCGTCACGCCCAGAAGATCCTCGACACGGCGCACGCCAACCCAACCCGCGGCGTTGATCTCGGTTCGCAGCAGGTGGACCGGCGTGGTCGCAACGTCCGTCTGGTCGCCGATCTCGTCGAGGAGCGATAGCAGGGTAGCCGAGTCCGGGGCGGGGAGCGTCGTGACACCCTCGACCGGGTCGCCACAGATGACGACGGACCGGGTTGCGGCGATCTCCACGAGCGCCCCATGCACCTGTGCCGTGTCTCCATCGGCTGGCGAACCTATCAGGGTGACGGTGGTGTCATCTCGGGTGAAGAGCAACTCAGGCAAGACGATGGCCCCGGCGGTGACAATCGGCTCGACGGCTTTCGTCACTCGCCATGCCCCGTGGCCGCCCTCCTTTCGCCGGAGGGCCGCCCACTGCTGGCTGAGCAGCGCAGTGCGGACGATGTCTTCGACCGAGGCCGCGACGCGCACGCGGGGCCGCAGCAGGGACACGACGGTGCCGTCGAGGACCCATCGCATCACCCGGTCACCAAGATGGACCGTCGCCGCCCCCGACGGAGCGTCAGGGCTGAGGAGCATCAGATGGAGCACGCAGCGAGCCAGGCGAGCTCCGAAGGAGACAAAAGACCCGAGAGCGTTCCGCCGGCCGCTGAGCGTCCAGCCTTCGGTGGGTCCACCGCGGACGGCAACGTCGTGATGGCAGCAAACCGTCTCGATGGCTGAAGGTGACAACCCCGGAAGCAGCAAGTGGATCGTTGCGGCATGGCGGACCACCGAGAGGGCAAGGAGCACGTTGTAGCGTGCTACAGCGTCATCGGGTCGAGGCCGTGGTCCGGTCCGGACAAGGATCGCGTTGCGCTCGGCGTCGAGGTGGAGCAGCTCGTCCAGTTGAGCCGGCTCCAGGCCGAGTGGGGTGGCGATTTGTTCAAGGAGCCGCATGCGCTCCGATCTGGTGACCACTCCCTGCGACCGCGCATGCGCCGCGAGGTAGACATGCGCGCGTAGCTGGGAGGGCGTCATGATGTCCCAGCCCGCCAGAGATGCGGCGGTTTCCCGGCCGACCACGTCGCTGAACGATGGTGTCCGGTAGCGGTAGCTGTCCGCCAACGTCGTGACCATGCACCGGGCAAGCTTTGGATCGCCGAAGAGCTCGACGACGGTATCCGCGGCAAGGTCGCCACGCCGGCGACCTACCATGCCGTCGAGGTAGCCGATCGCGAGATCGACCTTCGGTAGCAAAGCGCGGTCCCTGGCGAAGCGCGGGTAGACACGCCGTGGTTCGCCGTCGGCGCCCTTGCGGGTCGTCTTTGGGATGTCCTGCCGTCGAAATGCCATGCGGAGTCCTCCAGGCTGTGACGACGCTATGCCGCCCGGGAGTCGGCGTCGGAAGTCGCTGACAGAGCGGATGACGCTGGCCCGGTTACCGGGGGTTCGGTCGTGGTCCGGCTCCTTGCCAGGAGACGAGCTCGTCGTGCGGGATCGATCTCATCGGCGGGACGCCGCTTGCGCGCGCTCCGGCCTTCGGTCGTGCGACGCGTCACCAGCTCATAGAGCATAGCCCGCTCCTGTTTCGGGCGAAGCACCCGCCCAAGCCGCTGAATGTACTCCCGGGTGGCCGACGAGCCGCTGACCACAATCGCGACATTGGCGTCTGGAACATCAACCCCCTCGTTCAAGACCCGCCCGGTGACCAACTTCGTGTACTCACCCAGGCGGAAGCGATCGAGGACCTGGCGTCGCTCCGGCATCGCTGTCCGATAGGTAATCGCGGGCAGGAGTAGCCGCTCGCTGAGGAGATCAACCATGGCGTTGTATTCGGAGAAGATCAGCACCTTGTCGGTCCGGTGTGTGGAAAGGAGCTCCTCGACTTTGGCGACCTTAGCCGTGGCGTTCAACGCGATTAACCGGGCCTGATGGTGCGCCCGCAAGGCCGACCGGGCCGCCGGGTCATGTCCCGATCGGCGGATCATCTCGATGAACATCCCCTCGGGACGTCCGAGCGTGCCACGGTGGGAGGCGAGGTACCACTTGTATTCAGCCATCAGCTGGTCGTACCGCATCTGCTCCTCCGCGGTAAGGTCAACGAAGAGGCGCTTCTCGGTGTACGACGCGATGTGGCGATCACGCGACAGGTCGCTGGTGCTCCGGCGGTAGACCACGGGACCGATCAGGCTGGTCAGCGCCTCGTGCCCATGATCGGACCGTTCGGGGGTGGCGCTGAGACCAAGCCGAAAGGGCGCGTTGACCTTCCCGGCGATCGAGCGATACGCTCGTGCCGGGAGATGGTGGACCTCGTCGACGACCAGAAGACCAAATCCGTCGAGACGCCGGCGGGGCATCGCGGCTGAGTCGTAGGTGATCACCGTCAGATCGCGCTGCGTCCGTTTGCCACCACCGATGATGCCGATCTCCTCGATTGGATAGCCGAGGTTTGACGCCAGGGTTGAGCGCCACTGGTGGAGCAGATCAATCGTCGGGACGACTACCAGGGTTCGCACGCCAAGTCGTGCCACCGCCATCAGCGCGACCACCGTCTTGCCCGCGCCGGTTGGGAGGACGACGAGCCCACGTCCCTGGTGGCGCTGCCACGCGGTGATCGCCTCGTCCTGGTAGGAGCGGGGCGTCAGACCGAGCACCGGGGGTCGCGTGGCGGCATGGACCGCGCAGAGGCGAGCATCAATGCCATCATTGAAGGCTGAGCCGGGGATATTTTCCGTGGCTGGCAGCCCATTGGTAGCCGGCTCGTCGCCATCGTCCTCCGTCACATCCAGCGCTGCAAAGAAATCCTCGTCCAGAACCTCGCTGGCTGGTTCGACGGTATCGCTCGCCTCATCGGCGGGTACACCGGCGGAAGTTTTGGCGTCACCACGCGGGCCAAACCGACTGGCACCCCGGTAGCGTGCCGCGCCCGGCATCTACGCCGCCTCCGGCAGCACGATCGTGTCAGGTGTTGCAACACGTGGGACGAAGGATCTGACATTGCCACGGAGGACGGCCGTCGCGGCATCACGAAGCTGCCGTTCACGCCGTTCGCCGAAGCCGTAGAGCGCGCGAATCTTGCCGGCATCGGCCGCCGCGAGAACGTCAGCCGGTGTCGACAGGCCGAGCTCCTCATGGAGGCGCATGGCGGTCTTGGGGCCGATGGTCGGCAGCGCCATCAGCGTCGCGACATCATCAGGCAGATCGGCGCAGAGCTCGACGTAGAAGCGCATGCGGCCAGTGGAAAGAAGCTCACCCAGCTTGCGACGAAGCCGCAGACCGAGCCCCGGCAGCTCAAGCTCCATTCCGGCCTTACCTTCGGACAGGGGAACGGCGGCGCCGTCGCGGCGACCGAGGAGCAACCGTGCCGCACGTCGATAGGCCCGGATGCGGTAGGGATTGTCCTCGGCCATCTCAAGAATGGTCGCGACATTGAAGAGAACGTCGGCGGCGTCTTTGTTGGTGACGGTCCTCATGATGGGCAACCTCGGATGGCGGGATCCTGCCACTCAGTAGTGGAACAAGTGTTCTTATTTTATCGTAAAACGTGCCATGTGGTCAAGGTATTGGAGCCGTCGAACCTCAGCGGTCGCGGTCGTGCGAACAGCGTCCCGCCGACCTTCCGCGATACAATGCCCGTGGGAAAGAAGGGCGCGGACGCTGAAGTTCGCGAGCGTACGCGAGCATAGGGAGCGGCCTCGGCCTGATGATGACCAGCGTTTCTCCTTCTCCGGATAAAGGTCGCGAGCGACTCCATGGTCGTCCTGGGCGATCGCGTCGTCGACGCGTCGTCATGCTTGGGGCCGCGGCGCTGCTCGTCTGCATCGCTCTTTTTGCGGCGCAAACGTGGCGGATCATCGACGCCATCGGGCATGTTCAGGAGTCGGCGGTCGTCCCCCTGCCGACTCCCAAGAGTCGCGGCCCTTCGCTGTCGTCCACAGCAGCAGAGGTCACGCCGGCACCGGGGCGGTCCGGCCGCGTCGCCGAGCGTGAGCCGAGCGCGGCCGAGGAGGTCGGTCCGAGGGAGGACCTTGACTCGGTGGCCGCGACTGGCCCGTCAGACGCCCCCGCGCGCGCGGCAGATTCCCAGTCCAATGTCGAGGTAGCCGGCGAGCTTCTTGGGGCGGGGGTCCACCGAGGCGACCCGGGGCGGGCCGAGGTCTGGGATGGCAAGACGGAGCTGAACATATTGGTCCTCGGGGTCGACCGGCGACCGGAGGGCGGCGACCAGAACGCCGACGTGGTGATCCTGGCGCGCCTTGATCTGATCAACCAGACGCTGCGCTCGGTGAGCATTCCGCGCGATCTGCTGGTGGACATCCCGGGTGGCGGTCAGGACCGGGTTAACAGCGCGTTCAACTATGGTGCGATGTCGGACCCTCAGGACCCTGCGGCCGGACCAGGGATGGTCCGAGACACGATCGAGCAAAATTTCGGCATTCCGATCGACGGCTACGTGCTCGTCGACTTCAATGGCTTTACCGGCGTCGTTGACGCTCTCGGCGGCATCGATGTCACGGTACCGAAGGCCATTCACGATCCGGCATACCCGCGACCCGACTACACCACCGAGGTCGTCGACTTTGCCGTTGGCCGACAGCATATGAATGGCGACCGGGCATTGAAGTATGCGCGGACCCGGAACGCCGACAGCGACGACGAGCGTCGGGATCGGCAGATGCAGGTCTTGCTCGCCTTATTCGAGCGTGGCAAACGACTCCACTCGATCGCTCGGGCCGACCAGCTGATCCTCGCGCTTGGCAACGCGGTGCAGACCAGTTTCGGACTCGAGCAGCAGCTCCTGCTGGCGCGACTTGCTTATCAGATGGACCGAGGAAACATCGACATGGCGACGCTCGGTCAACCGCTGGTTGCACCGGGAACGACCGATGCCGGAGCATGGGTGTACATCGGCGACCCAGTCGACGTGCGGTCGTTCGTCCAGCAGACATTGGGCGTGGCTGGGTCTGCTGCTGGTGACGATGGAACGCGGGCGACGGTGCCGTAGCCACCACCGGGGATGGCGAAGTTGTTGAGGCACGGTGGTGTTACGTCTTGCGTGGCACCATGACCATCAACGGCGACGCCATCGGTCGGAGCGTGCCGGGGGACGAAGATCATCGACCGGTCGACCAGGACTGGTCGTCGGTGGGTTGATGGCGAGGGATGGCGATCCGACGGATGGGCAGACGGCAGGTCCGCGGCCGTTCTTCGGTGGTTCACCGAGACTCGACGAACGGCGGACGAGACCAGGGAGAAGATGATGGCGGGGCGCATGGGCGCGGGTAAAACAGACGATGGCGAATACGTTCCGGCGGGCGAAGGGCAGGGAGTCGGTGAAACGTTCGCGGCCACGCAGGTCGCTGAGGCATTTCGGGTCGAGATTGACCGGGTGCACCGGGCGATGGCGGGCGAGTTCAGCCTCGGGCATGATGCCCGGGTGACGTCGGTGCAGGCCCAGCAGCTGGCAGAGGTGTTGCTCGGCGATCAGCCGATCGGTGAGCGAGAAGCTGCGACGATGCAGCTCGGAGCTTTCACCCCCCGACCGGATCAGGATTGGGGACTGGGCGAGACAGCTCCTGGTGAGGAAAGCGACCGGTTGGCAGCGACGGCTCACGACCTTGACGACGAGCGTGCCAGCCGCAGATCGTCATTCGACCCCTCCCAGCCATCGGGCTAATGTTGGCAGCACGCCACCTCACGGTCGATGGCTTCCGGAGCGGGTAGAAATATGCCTCCCTCACGGACCACGGGGCGGCAGTCGATTAACGCGAGGCCGATCGACGCATCGCGTCGTTCAGGTGCCGAGCCGGGGTGTCTGGCCGCGCAGACCATCGCCGCGCGCGCCGCCCGGATGCGGCACTCCGGACGTGAGAGTCTTCGTTTGACCCGGGGTGACGTCCGCGCGACGGGCTACGACAGGGTGGCGAGCTGGCGGGCTTCCGCTGCCTGGACGAGGGCGGCGAACGGCCTGAGCTGCTCAGCGTGACGCTCAAACATCAGCTCCGGGTGCCACTGGACGCCAAGGATGAAGTCGCGACCGGGCAGCTCGACGCCTTCGACGATCCCGTCTGGTGCCGTGGCGGTAACCCGGAGTGGCGGAGCTAGATCGCGGATTGCCTGGTGGTGGTAGGAATTGACGCCCAGGGTCGGCACATCGCCGGCCACCCGGGCGAGCAACGTGCCGGGTACGATCGCGACATCGTGGCCAATATCGTCCGGAGAAAGGCCCGCGTCGTTCTGGCGGTGTACCACCTCGGAGTGCCGGAACTGATCGGGAACATCCTGGACCAGTGTGCCGCCCAGGGCGACATTGAGGACCTGAATGCCTCGACAGAGCCCGAGGACCGGCAGATCCCGCTCAATGGCCTCATGGATCAGGTCGATCTCAAATCGGTCCCGCAGCGGGCTCACGCCGTAAGTGGCCGGATGCACGGCATCGTCTCCGAATCGGGCCGGGGCGACGTCGCCGCCGCCGCTCAGAAGGAGGGCATCAATCGCGTCGAGGAGCTCCCGGCTGTGACCCTCCTGGGGTGGAAGGACGATCGGAATACCGCCCGCGGCGACGACCGCCTCGACGTAGGGGGCCGCCATGGCATAGCGGGTAAAGGTGCCATGGGACAGCTGGTCCTCGGAAGGGGATGGTGTGATGCCGACCCGGGGCTTCATTGAACTGATCCTTTCTCGTTCCTGTCTGGCGCTGCCCCGTCTGGCGCCACGGGCCAGTGGGAATGCGTACGGCCCGCTATGGGGAGCCCTGCTTTATCACATGTTCAACGCGAGGGCGAGTATACGCGGCCACGGCCGCGGGTGGCGCGCCCACGGGACGCATCATCGATAACTGAGGAGGGACGACCCTGGAAGCGAACGACCTGGCGATGGACCGGTACCTAATATCCCGGTGACGCAAGAACGACATCGTCGACGACGTACGGGGTGCGTTCACCGCGAACCACTCCACCGAGCGGTGATCCGGCTAGCATCTGAGAAGCCAGACTGGGGTGCGATCCTTGGGGGAACAGATGACGTCACGCCGGCGCAGGACGCTCAGTGATGTCTGGCCGGACCATCTCACCAGTCCGGCCCGCCGGTGACTCGCAGACACCGATTCTGACAATCGCTCTCACTTTTCCTTGACATGGCCCAGGGCAGACGCTATTATCCGTGAGCCCTCGACGAGAGGGCCTTCCCATGGGGCGCTTGAACAAAGCGTAACCGTTGAAGCGCTCTTGACAGAGCCTTTGCCAGCGGGGTATTCTACCTCGCCCCCAGAAAATGGGAGCCGATCCCCGTCTGCAATGACGACGGATCGCAGTACGTTGATAAGCTGGCGCGCGACGAACATCGGGGGCATATTGTCCCTGGCGGATATTTGGCGCGCCGAAGACGGAGCAGGCATCGTATCGAAAATGCGATGTCGAATACCTAAAGCCCAGTGCTCAACAAAGTGATAAAAGTCGTTCGCCGCCGAAAGGCGAGGACGCATCTTGGTGGAGAGTTTGATCCTGGCTCAGGATCAACGCTGGCGGCGTGCCTAATGCATGCAAGTCGAGCGGGCTACCTTCGGGTAGTCACGCGGCGGACGGGTGCGTAACACGTGGGTAACCTGCCCTGGGGCGGGGGATATCCCTCGGAAACGAGGGGTAATTCCGCATACGTTCGGCTTTCTGTGGGAAGGCTGAAGAAAGGCGCAAGCCACCCTTGGATGGGCCTGCGGCCGATTAGCTAGACGGCGGGGTAACGGCCCACCGTGGCAGTGATCGGTAGCTGGTCTGAGAGGACGACCAGCCACACGGGGACTGAGACACGGCCCCGACTCCTACGGGAGGCAGCAGCAAGGAATCTTCCGCAATGGGCGAAAGCCTGACGGAGCAACGCCGCGTGGGGGAGGACGCCTTTCGGGGTGTAAACCCCTTTTCTCGGGGAAGAACACAATGACGGTACCCGAGGAATAAGGACCGGCTAACTACGTGCCAGCAGCCGCGGTAATACGTAGGGTCCGAGCGTTGTCCGGAGTTACTGGGCGTAAAGCGCGCGCAGGCGGTGGCGTGTGCCCGGCGTGAAAGCCCCCGGCTCAACCGGGGAGGGTCGTCGGAGACTGCGTCACTTGAGGTCGGCAGGGGCTGGTGGAATGCCCGGTGTAGTGGTGAAATGCGTAGAGATCGGGCGGAACACCCGTGGCGAAGGCGGCCAGCTGGGCCGTACCTGACGCTGAGGCGCGAAGGCGTGGGGAGCGAACGGGATTAGATACCCCGGTAGTCCACGCAGTAAACGATGCAGACTAGGCGTGGGGGGATTTGACCCCTTCCGTGCCGAAGCCAACGCGTGAAGTCTGCCGCCTGGGGAGTACGGCCGCAAGGCTAAAACTCAAAGGAATTGACGGGGGCCCGCACAAGCGGCGGAGCGTGCGGTTTAATTCGACGCAACGCGCAAAACCTTACCAGGGCTTGACATGCGACTGCAGACCGGTGAAAGCCGGGGGCCTTCGAGGGTGTCGCACAGGTGCTGCATGGCTGTCGTCAGCTCGTGCCGTGAGGTGTTGGGTTAAGTCCCGCAACGAGCGCAACCCCCGCGGTCAGTTGAATGATCTGACCGGACTGCCGGCCGCAAACCGGAGGAAGGTGGGGATGACGTCAAGTCAGCATGGCCCTTACGTCCTGGGCTACACGCACGCTACAATGGCCGGGACAATGGGTCGCCAAGCCGCAAGGTGGAGCTAATCCCTTAAACCCGGTCTCAGTTCGGATCGCGGGCTGCAACTCGCCCGCGTGAAGTCGGAGTCGCTAGTAACCGCAGGTCAGCATTACTGCGGTGAATATGTTCCCGGGCCTTGTACACACCGCCCGTCACGTCATGAAAGCCGGCAACGCCTGAAGCCGGTGGGCCAACCCTTCGGGGAGGCAGCCGTCGAGGGCGGGGTGGGTGATTGGGACGAAGTCGTAACAAGGTAGCCGTAGCGGAAGCTGCGGCTGGATCACCTCCTTTCTAGGGATCGTGCCCTTCGGGGCACTGCCCAGGTCATACGTTATTCCAGTGAAGTCGGTGGTTCGGGCACCGGCCCCGGGTCGTTCCCCCTTCGGGGGTAGAGCGGCCGGCAGGGGCGCCGGACCTCGGTCGGAGGAATAGCGAAGTACTGGTCGGAAGGTATTCGACGCACGATCGTGCGGGTCTGCTCCGTCTTCGGCGCGGCGAAGAATCGCCGGGTCCGATTCCTGGTTTGGGTCGCGCGTTGGTGTGGGGAATACCCATGCGGTGTGCCCGCTGCCCGGGCGCGTAGCTCAGGCGGTCAGAGCGCGGCCCTGATAAGGCCGAGGCCCCTGGTTCGAGTCCAGGCGCGCCCACCCGGGTGTTGCCTCGACCGGGGGGCCGTAGCTCAGCCGGGAGAGCGCCGCCTTTGCATGGCGGATGTCCGGGGTTCGAGTCCCCGCGGCTCCACCGCGGCGTAAGCCGAGTGCAGAACGTACCAGCACCTTGACAAGACGAATCGTGGGGTCGCCAAGACCTCGCGGCCGCGGATGAACTGGAGCGCATGCGCTTCCCCGTCCGCGCGCAGCACACCACAAA
>JAABUR0100000481.1_pt1:0-65000 | contig 86375 bp, 68 predicted proteins | sample 5560091 | NCBI WGS metagenome assembly JAABUR01 (sample SAMN10711879, study PRJNA513375) | rock metagenome | isolation source: Antarctica rocks | place: Antarctica: Victoria Land, University Valley sud | reverse complement strand
CGCTGTGCCCGTGCATGAGGTAGGCACGGACCATCACGTCGTTGATCTTCTCGCCCGGTCCTCCGGTCGCCACATTCTGGAAAGACCGGGGCAGGATCTGCGTCTGGTAGAACTCCGTCGGAGTGGCGAGCCGGGCTAGGATGTCAACATCGCGGACGTCGTCCAGCGCATAGCGCAAGAGCCGGTCGCGATCGGTCGTCCAGAGCTCGCGAATCTGCTCCCCTGGTACGAACTCCCGGTCCGGTCGGGTCAGACCGAGTTGCTCGACCGCGGGTTTTAGGCCGTAGGATGACAGGCGGCCCGCCGTATCGTAGCGCTGGATTTGCTGGTACGTATCGATGATGTGGCGACCATGGATATAGGCCGGCGTGTAGGGAAGCGTCAGGGCGCCCACCTTGAATCGCGCCTGATTCGGTGCGATCCGCAGCGCCGACCCATCTCTGCCCCAATTGAGCGGAATGTCATAGCGGCTGGCCCGGGTCGCGAGAAACGGCAGGTCGAAGTTGAAGAGGTTGTGGCCTTCAATGGTATCGGGATCGAGGTCGATGATGCGCTGGCTCAGCCGGCGCAGCAGGTCAGCCTCATCCCCGTCCTGGACGAGTACCTCTTCGTGGCCATTGCTCATGCTGATGGCGACAATGATGACCTCGACATCGGCGTGCGCGGCATCGAAGCCAGTGGTCTCGATGTCGAGCTGGAGCCGCCGCACATCGTCGAATGTCATCCCGTTGAAGAGCGTTCGTCCACTTGAGACAAGATGCTGTTCGACGGGAGAACGAAAGCGGAAAAACGATTCTCCGCTCTCACTCGCGCCACGGGATGCATCCAGGTAATCGGGCCAGGAACTGAACCGCACCAGGTATCGCAGCGCATGATCGCCCGCCAGCCCATCAATGCGCGGCTGCGGTCGAATCGCGGCCCATGGCTCGGCGCGGGCCGCCAGCAGCCATGGCTCAAATGGCACCTCGGCGGTCTCGGTCCCGCCAGCCGGTGTCCGCTGGAAGATGCGCATCCGGTTCGGACCTGCCGGCTCGGCCGCGACAATCCAGGGCGTTGCGTCCGCACCGTACAGCAGGCGGTCCAGTTGTGTGGTCTCAAGCGGAGTCATTGCCGGTCGTTCGTTCATGGTGCAAAGTGTACTTGAGGGCGCCTATGTAGACGGACGCAACCCGCGGCCGTGTCGCGACCCTCATTGCGGCATGGGCACGCTGATGTCGCCCATGATTGGACGGGGTGTGAAGACGTTTTTGCTGATCGCTGCTCCACGGACGACCGTTATTCGGCACTGGGTCCAACGCCGGAGCGTCGATCTCTCCGCCGCTGTCATTGACGGCGTCTTCCCGCCGCGCTGCGCCGGGTGCGATCGTCGGGGGCGATGGCTCTGCCCCGACTGCGAGGCGGCGTGGGAGCCGTTTGCGTCACCCTGGTGCGTACGATGCGGAGTGCCCGACCACATCGCCTGCTGTTGCGCGGATATGCCGGAGACGCTTCATCGGGCGCGGTGCCTCGGTCCTCTTGATGGATGGCTCCACAACGCGATCGTTCATCTGAAATACCACGGTGAATCAGCGCGAGCGGGCCACCTCGGCGACCTTCTTGGCCGCTCGATGCTGAACGACTCGCCACTGGACGTGGATGGGATCGTGCCGGTCCCCCTGCATCCCCGTCGTGTCCGGGAGCGCGGCTACAATCAAGCGGAGTTACTGGCTCGACGCGCGGCGACCGTGAGCGGTGTGCCGCTCGTCCAAGTCCTCCATCGCGTTCGGGATACACCGCGGCAGGTGGGGTCGACGCTTGCGCAACGCCAGTCCAATGTCGCCGGGGCATTCCGGGCCGATGCACGCGGATGCGCGGGAATGCGTCTCCTTGTCGTCGATGATGTGTTGACCACTGGCGCGACGGTGGCGTCCTGCGCGGACGCGTTGCGCGCGGCCGGTGCTACGTCGGTGTCGGTCCTGACGCTGGGCCGTCAGATTGGGGGGACGAATGCCGATCTGACACCACCGCGTTGATCACCGCCGCGGCTTCCTGGCGTGCCCATTGATCCGCGGCGGCAATGGCCTCGAAGGAGAGCGATTGATCGGATCGGTGGCGATCAACGACCCGGGCGGCGACCTCAGGGATCTCCATAAAGCGAATCTCTCCGGCGAGAAAACTCCCCACCGCCATCTCGTCAGCCGCGCTGAGCACCGTCGGGTAGGTCGACCCGGCCTCGCCCGCCTGCCGAGCGAGCGATAGCGACGGAAACCGTTGCTCGTCGGGGGCAAAAAACTGCAGGCTTCCAATGTCGGCAAGGGACAGCCGCCGGCAGGGGCCGGGCGCATGCTCGGGATAGGTGAGGGCGTATTGAATGGGCAGACGCATGTCGGGCAGGCTGAGCTGGGCGATCTGACTCCCATCATGAAACTCGACGAGCGAGTGAATGATGCTTTCGGGATGGATGACGACGTCGATGTGCTGGTAGGGCACATCGAAGAGCCAGCGGGCTTCGATTACTTCGAGACCTTTGTTCATCAATGAGGCCGAATCGACCGTGATTTTCCCTCCCATTGACCACGTCGGATGATTGAGCGTCTCGGCGACGGTGACATGTGCCAGGTCAGCGAGCGGCGTTTCCCGAAATGGCCCACCCGACGCCGTCAGGATCAGCCGGGCCACCTCGGTGATCGAGGATCGCCCTAGGCTTTGCCAGAGCGCGCTATGCTCGCTGTCGACCGGCCGGATCTCAACGCGATGCTGGCGCGCGAGCGGCATAATTAACTCGCCCGCGCAGACGATCGTCTCCTTATTCGCGAGCGCGATCGTCTTCCCGGCGGCAATGGCCCGCACGGTTGGCTCGATCGCCGCGTGGCCGGAGGACGCGATCACCACGATGTCGGCAGCGGGATGAGTGGCGACGGCGATCAAGCCTTCGGGGCCGCACATCACGCGCTGCCGTGGAGGACCTGGGGACGTCGAATCCAGTTCATCGAGGGCCAGCAGGTCGGGCTGGTACCGGCTCGCTTGCTGGGCGAGTGCCTCAGCGTTGCTGCCGGCCGCCAGCGCCACGACCCGAAACCGATCGGGGTGATGATCGATGACGTCGAGGGTCTGGCGACCGACCGAACCAGTCGAGCCCAGAATGGCGATACCAATCGGCCCAGCGGGCCTGACGAACGAGGTCACGCCTGCATCAGGCCCTTGGCGGTCGGGACCAGTCGTGGGCCGGGCTCCAGTCCTCATGCCAGCCACCGGTCAACCGCCAGCGAGAGGAGCCACCCGGTGGGGAGGGTGAACAGCAACGTATCGATGCGGTCAAGAACCCCGCCATGACCGGGGATCAGGTTGCCGCTATCTTTGGCCCCGACCTGCCGTTTGAGCCAGGATTCCGCCAGATCGCCCGTTTGCCCGACGACCCCGAGAACCAGCCCGAAGCCCAGACCAGCAACCGTTGAGATGCCGAGTCCAAACAGTGCCATACCGATCGCTCCTATCGCCGCGGAGCCGACCAGACCCCCGGCCGATCCCTCGACGGTCTTGGCAGGGCTGATGTGCGGCGCCAGCTTCTGGCGCCCCCACGTCCGCCCCACGATGTAGGCGAAGGTATCGCCAATCCAGGCAGCCAGCAGAATGATCAGGAGCCAGGCGAGACCCCGCGGCGAATCATTCCAGCCGGGTGATGTGAGGCGCGCCAGCGACGTCAGCCAGCCGGTGTCGATCGTGCCGGCCGCTCGACGAGTGGCCACCCCCGCGTAGACTGGAAGGCCGAGGTAGACGATGCCCGTCGTGGCGAGTGCCCACCCGACGACCCCCGCGCCGTTCGCTGCGACGGCGCTTCGCATCCCCGCGATCACCGGACTCCAGGTCGCGATCGCCAGGATACCGACCGCCCAGGGAGCCCCACCGTCGCGCAGCGCCGCCGCGGCAAGCATCCCGATAGCGATTGGCCCGGCCACCCGCGTCATCGGAGCGGGCGATAATCGGGCGGTAAGAGCGAGATATTCGCCGAACGCGAGTGACGAGAGAGCGACCAGGACGATCGCGAAGATGGGGCCGCCGGCGAGGAGGGGCAGAAGCCCGACGAGCACGACCCCGACCGAGCTCCGCGCGCGGGTTCCCATGAGATAGCGTTAAAGACCGGGAGTCGTGGGCGGTACGGTCACCGCCGGGATGCGGCCGAAGCGGCGTTCTCGTCTCGCGTAATCAATGACGGCCGCCTGAAGATCGTCAGGTCCGAAGTCGGGCCACAAAACATTCGTAAAGAAGAGCTCGGCATAAGCGGCCTGCCAGAGTAAGAAGTTACTCATGCGGTGCTCGCCAGACGTGCGAATCACCAAATCGGGGTCAGGCATATCGCACGTGTAGAGATGAGCGGCAATCGCCTCCTCGTCGACCGCTTCCGGGGCAATCCCCGAAGCCACCAGCTCGCGGACAGCGCGGACGAGTTCCTGACGTCCACCATAGTTAAAGGCGAGGGTCAGGATGAGGCGGTCGTTGTGCCGCGTCAGCTCAATGGCGCCGCGGACCGCTTGCTGCAGATCGGGAGGAAGGCCGTCAAGGCTTCCGATGTGGCGCAGCTGAGCACCACGGCGGTGAAGCTCGTCGGTCTCGCGCTCAATCGCCTCGCCGAGGAGGCGCAGGATGCCACGGACTTCTTCTGCCGGACGGCTCCAGTTCTCAGTCGAGAAGGCCCAGAGAGTCAGGTGCTCGATGCCGAGCTCTCCCGCGGCGGTGGTGATGCGGCGAATGTTGTCGGTACCCTGCTCGTGACCGGCGATGCGAGGTAGCCCGCGCCTGTTGGCCCACCGGCCGTTACCATCCATGATGATCGCCACATGGCGCGGCACCACGGCGGCATCCGGATCCAATGAGGCAACCCCCGCGGATGACCGCGGCTGAGCGGAGTTACCCGAGGGTGGATCGCCTATCGCGTTGGGAACCGGTACCGATCGGGCCATCTTTCCACCTTGTCCCGCCTCATGCAGCCTGCGACGGGTCAAACCTCCAGAACTTCGTGCTCCTTGGCTTTGCCAATCCGCTCAGCTTCATCGGTGAAGCGTTTGGCGATCTCGTCGACCTGACCCTCGGCACGCCGTTCGTCGTCCTCGGAGATCATTTTCTCGGACATGAGCTCCCGGATCTGGGCGACGGAGTCGCGACGGATATTGCGAACTGCTACCTTGCCGTCCTCGACATGACTATGAACCATCTTGACCATTTGCTTGCGCCGGTCCTCGGTCAGGGCCGGGATGTTGATGCGGATGACCTGGCCATCGTTGTTCGGCTGCAGGCCAAGCTCCGACTTCTGGATCGCTTTCTCAATGACCGCGATCGAGCCGCGATCCCACGGCTGAATGACCAGCAGGCGGGGTTCGGGGACCGAGATGCCAGCCAACTGGTTGAGCGGCGTGGAGGTGCCATAGTAATCGACGGTCAGGCGATCAACGAGCGATGGTGACGCACGGCCGGTCCGAATCGAGGTGAGGTCGCGACGGAGCGCGTCCATCGCTTTGCCCATGCGGGACTCGGCGTCGCTCAAGACATCCTGGATCATCGCTGCTTCTCCTGCCCATCACCGGCCATGCTCGTCGTCGCGTGACATTCCCGGAAGCCGGCGACGTTGGAGCCCTGACGAATCTTGGAATAACAGCGCACGGCTCACGCCAACAGAGCATCTCCGGCTGTCACCAGCGTCCCGACCGGATCGCCCAACACCGCGCGGACGATCGCGCCGCTCTGCGACATGTTGAAGACAAAGATCGGGAGATTGTTGTCGCGACACAAGGCCAACGCCGATGCGTCCATCACCCGGAGGTTTCGCTCCAGCGCTTCCTGATGGCTGATCTGGCGATAGCGCCGGGCGTCGGCATTGACGTGTGGATCATCGGAGTACACCCCGTCAACCTGGTTCTTCGCCATCAGCAGTACGTCGGCATCGAGTTCCAACGCGCGAAGAGCGGCCGCGGTATCGGTCGTGAAGTAGGGGTTGCCGGTCCCGGCCGCCAGGATAACGACTCGTCCTTTCTCCATATGACGAATCGCGCGCCGCCGGATGTACGGCTCGGCGACCTCGTGCATCTCGATGGCCGTCATGACCCGGGTATGCACGTTCGCCTTCTCCAGGGCGTCCTGCAGCGCCAGGCCATTCAGAACCGTGGCGACCATCCCCATGTAATCGGCCGTAGCGCGATCCATTCCCTTGCTACTGGCCGCGAGCCCGCGCCAGATATTGCCGCCGCCAATGACGACCGCAATCTGCACCTCAAGCTCGACGACCTCGCGAATCTGGCGGGCGATGCTTTTTGCGACCGCCGGGTCAATCCCGTAGGGTGCGTCGCCCATGAGCGCTTCACCGCTCAGCTTCAGGAGGACTCGCTCGTATTTCGCCTCGACCGCCAAGGCTTGACCCCCCTTCTGAGGTTGGTTGCCGCGGCTCCATTGCCGCGACGACCCAAATTCCCGGAGATCCTCGGTGGGGTCCGGCGTGAGTCAGGCTACTCGCCGCTGGACGCCGGTGGAGCGTCCGCCCCGACTTCAAAGCGGGCGAAGCGCCGCACGACGATATTCTCGCCGACCTTCGCAATCTGATCCTTGATGACGTCGCGCATCGTCGAGCGGGGATCTTTGATGAACTTTTGATCGAGCAGGCTCACTGCCTCCAGGGCATGAACGCGGTCCCCATGCTCCCGCTCCAGCACATCGAACGACTCGACCGGAATCTCCTCTTCGGAGACGTAAGTCGGCGCCAGCGCGGCCACCTGCATCGCCAGGTCGTGGGCGAGCGCCCGAAACTCCGGCGTGCGCGCCACAAAGTCGGTCTCGCAGTTCACCTCGACGATGGCGCCAATGCGGCCGTTGCCATGGATGTATGGCTCGATCACGCCTTGAAGGGCGGCCCGACCGGCCTTCTTCTCGGCCTTTGCCAGGCCCTGCTGCTTCAGGTGATCGGACGCCCGGTCCATGTTGCCATCATGTTCCTGCAAGGCGCGCTTGCACTCCATGATTCCGGCACCGGTCCGCTCCCGGAGCTCTTTTACCTGTGTTGCGCTGATAACCACCATATCTCCTGTCTTCGAAAAGTCACCAGTTGCATCTCATCCGTCCTGGTCGCCCGGTTCAGCCCGGCGCTAACGCCCGGCCGCCACTCCCGGCCCCAGCCTGGCGCTAATTAGCTCGGATCAGCCTGGGCCGCGGCAACATCAGCCTGAACAGCGTCCTTTGTGACATCGTCGGCGAGGACTTCGATCGGATCGTTCGCCGTTGGCGGGGCGACATCGGGCGAGAAGTCGACCTGGGCCACCCCAGCGCCACCACGATCGGCGCGGCCGACATCCATGGTCCGTTCGGCCTGCGAGATTTCCAGACGCATCGTGCCCTCGATTGCCGCGTCAGCCATACCGGCGGTGAGGAGGCGAAGGGAGCGAATCGCGTCGTCGTTGCCAGGGATCAGCATATCGACATCGTCCGGATCACAGTTGGTGTCAGTGATGGCGATGATGGTGATCCCGAGGCGCCGGGCCTCATGAATCGCGAGGTGCTCGCGCTTGGGGTCGATGATAAAGACCGCGCCGGGCAGCTGCGTCATCTCCCGCAGCCCGCCAAGGGTCCGCTCGAGTTTCTCCAACTCCTGCTGCTTGACCGCTGCTTCCTGCTTCGGGAGCAAGTCAAACTCGCCCCGCTCGCTCTGGGCCTGGAGCTGCCGCATGTAGCGCAGCCGGTTTCGGATCGTAACGAAATTGGTGAGTGTGCCGCCCAGCCAGCGCCGGTTAACATAAAACTGGTTGGAGCGATCGGCCTCGCGCTGGACCACGTCCTGCGACTGCTTTTTCGTTCCGACAAAGAGGACCTTGCCGCCGCGCGACGTCAGATCGGCGACGAACTGGTGGGCATCATCGAGCAGCTTGACCGTCTGCTGAAGATCGATGATGTGAATCCCGTTGCGCTCCGAGAAGATGTAGGGGCGCATCCTGGGGTTCCAGCGCTTGGCCTGGTGACCGAAGTGGACACCCGCCTCAAGCAGCGCTTTGAGACTGGTCTGGCGAGACTGACCGTGGGTACTGGTAACGATTGACTGCACGAAAAACCTCCACGAATGGGTGTTGAGCTTCCGCGCCGTTCAACCCGATCTCGGACCCGCTCCAACCTGAAGCGGGCACACCCAATCACGGTCCGGGCGCGTGCTGATAGCGACCCGGCGAGTGCCGAGCCACCACGTATTATAGCATTGCGGGAGGCCAGGAATCCGGGCCGAAAAGCAACGTCAGTCGATTGAAACTGGAGGCCGCTGGTCAGCTATTCAGAACCACATACGCATCGGACACGTAGCCTGTGATCGAAGGATCGTCGGCCAGCGCCACCGGCCACCAGATAAGGCCGTCGGCACCGATCTGGGAGGCACCAGTCGTCGTCAGGATCGTCCCGGTCGGCAGTTCCTGAACCACCTCACCACTCAGAGCGGTAGGCCCAGGTCGTAAGTTGATCGGGCCGTTGATGACACGAATGGCAGAACCCTGCGGGAAGTCGACCTCCGGGGTCAGGCTGGTCGTCGCGGCCGCCGGAGTTGGTGTAAGAGTCGAGGGGGCGCCGCTCGCTGGCGGCTGAGCGCCGGGTGCCGGTGTTGGCGACAGGGCAGGTCCGGGGGAGGGATGGAGCGTCGTGGAGGGTGTCAATGCGGGCGTCGCGGTCGGGGCATTGACTTCAGTGCTCGCTACGAGTGGAACATCGGTCGGCTCGACCGTGCTCTCGTCGCCGCCGATCAACGCCGCGGCCCAAAACCAGAGCAACCCTAGCATCAGGACGATACCGACAAGGGGCAGGGCAATCCGGAGGTAATCGGTCCAGTACCGCTCCTCCGGCTGATAGCTCACTGTCGGCTCCTGACCGCCGGGAGGCCCACCCCGGTCCTGCCGTGGTGGCTGACCGCCCATGCCACTCCCGCCACCAATGCCCGCGCTGCTCGCCATCATGCCTACTGACGCTGATGCTAAACGAGGTGGTTCCGAGAACAGGCGAAGCGGTGCGCCCCGCGGCATCCACTTCATCGGGGTCCGCTCGGGGTCATCGAGCGCTTCCCAATAATTGCCGAACCCACGACTGCAATCGATCGATTGTTCATCGACGAGATGACTCTGCTGGGAAGAGTAGAGACGTGGATTCCGGCACCAGCCCTTTTGCCAGACCGATGACGGCTCGTAATGCTTGCAGGTCTGACATCTCCGCGCCATGGCCAGCCAGACACCCTTCTCCGTTGAACCAGTCCCCGGGTGTATCTATTAACGTCATGCCGACCCATATTGGAAACGCACCTCGATCAACAGAACGTCAGAGATTCAACAGATGCGGTCGGCCTGATCGCTCGACGACGGTCGGGCTTGAGGTCCCGCCGGAGTGGCCTGCAGGACGCGCGCGAGTATAGCAGATCGATCTCCGACCTCAGACCGCGCTAGCTGTCATCATCCTCGGGCGGCTGGTCGTCTCCTTCCGGATCGTTCCGGGGCGCCCAGGGGGTTTCGGGACCTCCGAGACGCCGGATGAATGTCGTGGAGTTGGCCTGCCCCCCACCTCGAGTGTCGCCAGAGATCGTCATCGCGCCGGCGGGTGGCGACGTGAGCGACCGTGGGGGCGCCGCGCCGACCCGGTCCTCCGGTGCCGCCATCTCCAACTGTCCCTCGTAATAGGCTCCCTCATTGATGACGAGTGTCTGCGTACCGACTTTGCCTCGGACGCGGCCACTCGGCATGATCTGCAGCCGCCCGCGGGATCGAATGTCGCCGTTGAGGTCGCCGGCGACCGTGATGTTCTCCGCCTCAACCTTTGCGGTCACATTGGCGCCCTGAGCGACGAACAACGTTCCCTTGCACTCAATCGTCCCTTTGACCTCCCCTTCGATCCGGAGATCGCGATCGGAGCGGAACGTTCCATCAAATGACGAGTGTTGATCGATGACGCTGAAAGTATCGCTTGGCACATCAGCGTTCTCGCCGACCATCAAGGCCCGATCGGCTTCGGCGTCAGGTCCGAAATAATCCGTTGAGTCGCTGGTACGCATCGACATCGCTGATCTCTCCCTCCATCGAGCCGCCCTGAGTGCCGCGTGGCGACCGTTCGCTTAGTCCCCACCCCGCGCGGCCCGTCGTTGAAGGACCGAGGCGGCGGGAGTTGGCGTCTCGCGATTCTCGCCAGGCTCGGACCGATCCATCCGGAAGTTCCCCGTCAGGATAGCCCCCTCGTGAACGACAAGTGTCGGGGCCTGGATATCGGCGGTGACGCGGCCATGCGGCAGGACCTCGCACCGATCGCTGCAACGGATGGTGCCTTTAACTAACCCGGCAATCACGACGTTCTTTGCCGTCAGGACCACGTCGACATCGGCCTCGTCAGCGATGTAGATGTCCTCTTTGGCGTCAAGCCCCCCTTCAACCCGTCCATGGATATGCAGGGAACCGCCGGTCTGGAGGGAACCTTTCCAGATCGCGTCGTGAGCCACCACGCTCGTTTCCGTGTCGGCGACCAGGGGTGCGGGAATCATCGGTGGGACCGGCATATTCATGTCATCCGGCTGGGAGAATCCCGTTTCGACGCCGAACCCCGTAAAGCTGAACGGCGCGGACGAGGGCCCGGCGTCAGCATGAGGATCGAACGAGGCGACGTGTTCATCGCGCACCGGAGCGGTACCTGCTGGCCCGTCGTCCTGCTCGTCGATCTCAACCTCGTCGGCCTGATCGTCGTCGGTGGTGCCCAGTTGGTGCCGCAGGGCGCTGATCTGACGCTGAAACGCGTCGACCTTGTTCTCTTTCCGAAAGACCATGCTGGCACCTCCTGGTCGCCGCCCGTTATGAATGGATCGAGGGTCGCACCGGACTGTTCGGTGTCGGTCGCCAGGTCACTGACGATGGCGGACGGAACGCGGACAACATCGGTCGGAAGCGCGTTGAGGTGAATGGTAGCACGCGACAACCGGAGCATACGCGTGACATGGCGGCGCTGTCCGATGTCCGTACTGTCAGCGATCTGACCGTACGGACAGAGTAGCACGGTGGGGTGGAGCGGGGAAGGGCCGCGGTGTCACAGATCGCGCTTCCTAACGGAGCTGAAGCAACGATCGAGCCAGGCTGACGTCTCTGCGTCGCCTGACGTGCAGCACCGGGTGCCTGGCTGTCCAGCGGGACAGAGCCAGATGAATGACTCCGAACGACCTGAGCGTTTGCCGCTCTCTATCCCGGACGCTCCTTTGTTGCGTCGTAGATCAGCTGCTCGTCGATTGGACCACCGGGCACACACCCCACCTCGTCCCCGCCGATCGCGGCCCGCCGGTTCCCTTGTTGGGACGGGGAGAGGTCCCGAGCATCGGCGCGGACTTCCGGGCTGACGCCTGGTGAGTCAGCGTCGCGCTGTCATGAACCGAGCGCTGGACGATGAGGATTCAGCGCAACGCTGTCACCCAGATGACCTCGCTGCTCTGGCGGTCGGGAAGATGAATGGTCAGGCCATGTGATCTCAGCTCGGAGGCCGTCAAGATGGTCTCGTCATCATCGGAGCGCTGTATCAGGTAGGACTGGTCCCGGGGAGGGATCCGGATGTCGACGCGGACCTCGGTAACCTGACCAGCTTCTCGAAATGCAAGCACGGCGAATTGGTCCCCCGATCGGTGTACCAACTGCCAAATCTCCCAATCCTGGTGGAGTGGACCAGTCAGCAGAAACCGTTGCCCACGCAGGAACGGTCGCAACCGCCTGTACTCGCTCACCGCGTGCCCAAACAGATCGCGTTCACTGGACGTCCAGTGCCCCAGGTGACACGAGACCCCGAACGCGCCGCCCATTCTGCTTCGAAACTCCGTGGTGGTGCGATCGTCCAGTACCCAGGTATTGAGGTGGTGCAAAGGCAGGAACAAGCCGGCCCCTTGCACATGCTGGCGGCAGCTGGCGGCCCGGTGGGTGTAGTCCGATATCCAGCTCGTATGCGCGTAGCGAAGCATGCCAAGGTCGACTCGATGACCGCCGCTGGCGCAATTCTCGATCATCAGATCAGGGCAGGCCTCCATGATCGAGCCGAGCACATGGTAGAGACCCAATGTATGAGCGTAATGCCCGTCAGTTGTCTGATGACCATGGCTTTCAGCGTTGCACCCCAGCCCGTACCCAATGTTGTAGTCCCATTTGAGCCAATCGACGCCATACTCCCGCACGACGCGGACCATATCGGCGATCATCCAGCGCTGGACCTCCGGGTTGCCAAGGCAGAGATGCACACCTTCGGCCCCAGTTCGTCCCTGACGAGCGATCGGTTCTCCGTCCCGCGTCGCCACCCAGCCGGGATGTGCGTGCAGGAGCTCCCCGGTGTTGTCCGCACGTTCAGGCTCGACCCACAGCCCGAACTTCATCCCAAGCTGGTGTACTCGAGAGCGAAATGCCCCGAGCCCGTCTGGAAATTTGGCGATGTCTTCCACCCAGTCGCCCCAACCCGCGAAATATGACTCAGGGCGTCGTCCTCTAAACCACCCGTCATCGATGACGAACACTTCGCAACCGACCTCCGCCGCGTCCTTAGCCTCTGCCAGCAAGCGGTCGGCGGAGATATCTCCGGCGTAGGCATACCAGTGGTTGTATTGCACCCACGGCCAGTTCTCGGGTACCGCAGGGGTCCAATGCCTGTTGACCCAGTCCCGCCAGCTATTTGCGCCGTCGTCGAGATCTCCGGTGTAGCCCGACAGGATGACCCCTGGCATTGCCAGTCGCTCTCCAGGTTGGAGCAGATGCGCGAAGTCCGATATGCCGAAGGCAAGCGAATGTGCATCTCCAACCTGATGGAGCTGCAACTGCCAGCGTCCCGACCAGACGAGCGCCGCGAACAGGCCTCCGCCCGGAGCCATCAGCGCGAGCCACGGCAGATAGTCGCCAGACGATCGCCCATCATCGGCAGCGCCGAAGGAGGTCGGTCCGCTGATCTCGTCGAGCGCCATCGTCTGAAGGCGGAATCCCCTAGGTGGCATCGCCTCGTCCCAGCGTCCGCCAGCGAGCACCCCGAGCTGCCCCCCACCTGCTCCTAGCAGCAGATGAAGTGAGGTGAGGTTGCCGACCTCGATCGGGTGATCGGTCTCGTTAATGACCTCGATTTCCGCGGCGACGACTGACGACTCCTCGTACGCGGTCCAGACGATGGACACCGTCAATCCCAACGGGGCGACGCTGCCCCGCAGCCGAACGCTCTTCTTCTCGCTATCAGCCGTGACAGCATCAAACGCGATCGCGACCGCCGCGTCGTCCACCAGCGAAAACAGCGGCGTCGGCGACGCGATCCACTCGAACCCCGCCGTTCTCAATGACGTCAGGCGGACATCTCCCGAGGCGATTCGGCTCCAGGTGATCTCCAATGCCGGGGTTTTAACGAACCATGCTTGTTCGGTCGTGGACGGCTGGACGGGTTCATCCTCGGAGGAAACCGGGGGGACGATATGCATGGAGGTGTTCCTTCCGTTGAGGTGGCGGAGCGGTCCGTGAGGTGTCAGGAGCGGCCAGGCGCTGGACGAATCGTCAGGACGCGTGCCTGATATGGCGCGAGTGTGAGAGCGATCGACCGGAGCTGATCGGTGTTCCAGCGATAGCCCGCTGGGTGGACAAGGTTGACATCGTTCCATGCATCGTAGATCTGGTACGCCGCGTCGCTCGGCCGCACGATCGAAGCGTCGAAGCGAGTCGTCGTCTGGATCTCGGTATTCGACAGATTGACCAGCACGAGCGACACGTTGCCTCGATGCACCCGCGCCACAGCGAAGACATGGTCATCGCCGGAGTCGACGCAGTCGTAGTTTGCCGTCCCGTACCTGATTTCCGGGAGGTCCGTGCGCAGCCGGTTCAACCGACGGATATCGTCTTCAAGTCCGATTTCGCCCCCGACGAAGGTCATGAAGACGCCGCCTATGAGCGACCATGTGGCAACGAGCGCCCGTGTGGCGGGCAGGCCGTACTGCTCGCGACGCCATTTGAACCCGGGAAGCGGCCACCAGAAAGTATCGTGGGAGTCAATGTGGCGGGCCGTCATCGCGCCATCAAGCAACACCGATTCTTTATCTCGAAACCAGGCCGCCAGGTCGCGTGCATGACGGATGCCGAGCGGGTGAGCGATCAGCGCGAGTTCCGGACGGAGCACCGCGTGAATCAGCCAATGCTCATCGTAGTTATAGGTAATATCCATCGTTTGGCGAAAAAGCGTGCCGGAGGGTTCCGTATAGAGCATGGCGTCGCTTTTGAGCGTCTTCAGCTCCGGGCGGAATCGGGCGAAATGTTCAACGCTGCCAAGTTGAGACGCGCTCGCCCGCTTCTCGGTCGCGGGAGACCAGTTCGGCACGTCGTTGTATGTTGGCGCATCGAACCGAAAGCCATCGATATCGAGCCGGCGAACGAGGTCAAGAGCAGATCTCGTGAAGTACTCTTGCCATTCAATGTTGGCGGTATCAAATGCCTTGGTATAGACGCCGATTACCTTTCCAACTGAGCGTCGCATGAACCACTCGGGATGCGCGGCGACCAGAGGATGCGCGCCGGGTGAACCGCCAGCCCAGTGTTCCTCGAAGTCGAGGATGTGCTGGCTCCAGGCAACGAGATAGTCCTGTCCCTGATAGGCCGTGTGCTCGGAATCCGGGACGACCTCTGTCCCCTCGTCCAGGCGCGGGAAATATGGGCCGTTGCGGACTCGATCTGCTGCCGAGTGGATGATCTCGGCGTCGATTACGCCGTGCATCAGGATATCGAGAATGACCTTCATCCCCAGGGCATGACATGCGTCCACCACCAGCCGGAGGTCGCCCTCGTCGCCGTATGACGTCGTGATATCGGCGTAGTCATAGACGTTGTAACTGGGAAACGGCTGGCGCGGCATGACCTGGATGCAGTCGAATCCGAGACCGGCGATCCGACCAAGATCGTCGTACAGGTCTCGCATCGTTGGATAGGGACTGTACTCGAACCCCTTCCAGAACACGGACGTTCCGATTTGCACCTCGAAAATCGTTGCTCCTGGTATCCAGGGCGCCGTGTCGACTGGCCTGGAGATGCCAAGGGCGGTGAACCACGACCGGGCCGTGGGCCGCAGGTCATCCCACGTCTCGTCGAACGCATCGATCTGCACGCTTCCGTACCGAAGTCGTTCTCCTGGCTCGATTCGCCCTGCTAAGCCGGTCCCGATCGTGAACCGGACCATTCCATCGACGGTCTGGATGCGATTGACGGGCTCTTCCGTTCGGGAGAACGGCCAGATTAAGAGGGCAGAACGTTCGTCCGGCTGCTGGAGCACCACAATGCCAGAGCCGTTAAAGCAGGGATCGCTGAAGGCGGTTGGTTCCGCAATCGTATCCGCCGGGATGCCGCTCCGCATCTCGGATCCTGGAGCTTCGACCGTCCATGTGGCGAGATCGGGCGGAGCGAAGTCGATCTGAAGCAGCAGGTTACGCAACGTCCCCTGGGCGCGGCCACTGTCGGGCGTCAGAATGACCTGAATCTCGAGACGAGGGGCGCTGAGCCGGAACCGGTACTCCCAATCGACCTGCCAGCCCTCCACCGCGGTCGAGACCGTGAAGAGTTCATCGGAGCCCTCGAAATCATGGGTGACCATCCGCGAGGCCAGTGTAAAGTCCGAGAGATCGACGGTGTTCGCATAGGCGAGACCGAACGGATCACGTTCGACCTCATCGCCCTCGGTGACGAGAGTGACGGTCCACCGGAGGGGAAATCGTGCCTGACGACCGGCCGGCTGGTGAGCCAGCAACGCGCGCGGCAGGCCGGTTTGCTCATCGAGCTCGATGCCCAGGCGGCGTGAGCGGTTCCATATCGCCGAATGGACTGTGTCGAGGTTCCCCGAGGGAGCCGATCGGGTCGCCGTCTAGCCACTGGCCATGTTGCTGCCTCCAGACGTTTGCACGGCAGCACCATCCCGTCCCCGAAGCTCCTTCGCGGACTGGGAGTGCCGCGTTCTTGATGGTCGGTGATCTTCCAGGTCAGATCATTGCGGAACTGTCGAGCTTCCTTCTGGCATTTCCACCATGCGGTCAGTGGCGGGTGGGTCGATGCGGCTCAGCGTGGACGCGCAGTCGTACCAGTCCCCACCCCCTTTGGGTCGCCGATCACCGCCCACGTCTGACTGAGGTCGTCCGAGATCGTGACATGGGCGTCCGCGCGAGACGTCAGCTCCGGTAGGAGCTCGATCCCGTGGCCTGAACCCGTCGCTGGAAAGATCATGCCGCCCTCGATGCGAGGGAGCGCCGTGACGAGCTCGCCATACCAGCCGCTGTAGAAGGCGCGGACGGTTTCCTGAATGAGCGCATTTGGCGCGTTGACGGAAAGATGCGTGGAGGCGGCGAGCACGACCGGACCAGTACAATCGTGGAACATCACCGGCCGCTGGTAGATCTCGGCGAGATGGGCAATCTTCCGGGCTTCAGAGATGCCGCCGGTCCAACTGAGATCGACCATCACGATGCCCGCCGCATTCCGTTCCAGAACCTCTCGAAATGACCAGCGGGTCGCGAGTGATTCGCTGGCCGCGATCGGAACTCGTGTCGACCGTGCCAGCTCCGCCAACACATCGATGTTGTCAGCCTTGACTGGATCCTCATACCAGCAGGGTTTGAACGGTTCCAGTTCCGCACAGATCATTCGCGCTGTCGGGAAATCCCACAGGGAATGGAACTCGACCATGATGTCCATCGCATTGCCGACGGCATCGCGGATCTTGCGAAATGGCTCCAGGGCGCGGTCGAGGTCGGCGGCAGAGATGTAATGCCCGCCGGATTGTTCGGCGTACGGGTCGAACGGCCAGATCTTCATACCGGTAATGCCCTGCTCAAGGAGACTCAGCGCCAGGTCGTCGGCCCGAAACAGGAACGCATCCAGGTCTTCATAGGGCCCCTGGCTCACCTCCGCTCCAATACCCCAATTCGCAACCGCCTGACGCGGCTGACTCCGGACATAGCGATAGCCAGCACAGGTGTTGTAGATGCGGATCCCGTCGCGGGTCTTGCCGCCGAGCAGCTGGTAGAGTGGTTGACCCGCCGCCTTGCCGAAGAGATCCCAGAGCGCGATGTCGATCGCCGAGTTGCCGCGCATCTCCACGCCGGTGCTCCGATAGCCGACGTAGCCATAGAGACCGCGGGCGTGTCGGTCGATCTCCAACGGATCTTTGCCGATAAGGTAGGGCGCAACCGTTTCATGGATATAGGTCTCGACGGCTCGCGTCCCGAAAAAGGTCTCTCCCAGCCCAACGACCCCTTCGTCGGTGTAGACGCGGGTGAAGAGAATGTTTGAGAACTCATCAAGACGAATCGTTTCAATGCGTGTGACTTTCATTCCATCCCATCCCTTTCAAACATCGTGAACGAATCCAGCGGACATCTCGTCTATCGGCGGGCCATTGCTCAGAGCCGCCAGCCCTCGCGGCTTCAGGAGCTCACTAGAGTGATGCCTTGCCGCCCTACCGCGCTAATTCTCCTGTGAATCGCAGCGCACTTCACATGTGACGCTGCTTGCGGAGAGCGTCTTGAGGGCGTCCTGAGCGACCTGGTTAAGGTTCCGATCGATATCTGCGCCAAAGAGGGTCAGTCCCAGGGTAAGGTGTTCCCGCATATGCTGAGAAGCAGCGGATTGGTCATGATGAACGATAGCTTCAGCGATCAGCTCATGAAGCGCAAGTCCCTGCTGCATCACGGTCGCATCGGTCAGACTGCGGACGAGAAGCTCGACGATAGAGGGCTGGATCGCATGGAACATCGTGTCCACCAGCGAATTTTGGCGGCTCTGACGATGGCGAGATGAAAGGTCAGATCCCAGCGAACTCGTTCCAGCAGCGAATTGACCTGGCTGCAGGCCCTTTGGGCGCCAGTGATCGCGTTAAGGTCGTCATCGTCGGCCCGCGTTGCCGCCAGCGCGGCGGCCGTCGTCTCGATCATCAATCGCGCTTCGATCAGGTGCCGCGGTGTCACCCGACTGAGATCGAAAAATCTCTATCAAGCGCTCGACGGTCTTAGCGACCGTCGCCCCGCGGACAAGCGATCCACGACCGGGAACAATGTCGAGCAGCCGTCTCTCCGCCAACGTTCGAAGTGCTTCGCGGACCATCGACCGACTGAGGTCGTATTCCTCTGTTCGGACGACGCCAGCTACATGACCGGGACCACGCTCCTCGTTGACGGTGGCTGTTCACTGTTTCAGTTCGAGAGTTGAGGCATCACGCCTCATTAGGGGAGAGGCTCGATAGGCTCGCGCGTTCTCACGCCCTACAGGCACATCGGGCCACGGCGACCATGTGGACTGAGCGAACCGGGAGGAAACGACTCTGACCGCTGGCAGTGCTCGTCGTTATGAATCTTCTGTCCACTTGACAGAACGTTTCTCCCATCTATGGTTGAACGATGGAGCTGTTGGAACGAGGTGAGCACCTGGACCTGCTTGAGGGCTGGTTGCGCGAAGCCACGGCGGGTCAGGGCCGGCTCGTCCTCATCGGCGGTGAGGCCGGTGTCGGTAAAACAGCGCTCGTGGACCGCGTCTGCCGGATCGCGCACGGTCGAGCGCGGGTGCTTCTTGGAGCCTGTGACGCATTGTCCACGCCCCACCCGTTGGGGCCGCTGCACGACATCTCCGCCAGCGCCGGTGGTGAGCTCGCTCGGATGTTGCGGGAAGGTGCTCCGCGCGATCAGGTGTTTCGCGCCGCGCTGGCCGAGTTGAGTGGCGGACTGACCCCGACCCTGGCGGTTGTCGAGGATCTCCACTGGGCGGATGAGGCGACCTTCGACCTGCTCCGCTATCTTGGCCGGCGGCTTGACGCCGTCCGCGCGCTGGTCGTCGTCACCTACCGTGATGACGAGGTTGGTCCGCGCCACCTGCTGCGCTCGCTCCTCGGTGACCTGGCGACGACGACGTCGATCCGACGACTGGGCGTGGCACCACTGTCGGAGGAGGGTATCAGGGCGCTGGCCGTGGAAAGCAACATCGATTCAATCTCACTCCACCGCCTGACGGGTGGCAACCCATTCTTCGCGACCGAGGCGCTGGCCGAGATGGCGGCATCCACGACCGGCGGCATCCCGGCGACCGTCAGCGATGCGGTGCTGGCGCGAGCCTCCCGACTGCCCCCGCACGCGCGGGAGACGCTGGACGCGGCGGCCGTGATCGGCTCCCCGGTCCGCCCGGAGCTGCTATCAGAGGTCGCCGGGACAACGGCTGAGGCAATCGAGGCCTGCCTGGCCGGCGGCATGCTCATCCCGGCCGGCCGCGTGTATGCGTTCCGGCACGAGCTGGCGCGGGCGGCCATCCACGACGCCATCTCGCCGCCGCGCCGGCGCGATTTGCACGCGGCCGTCCTCTCCTCGCTGCGGGCCGCGCCGGACGCGGAGCTAGACGTCACCCGGCTGGCGCACCACGCTGAGGCAGCCGGCGATCATCAGGCGGTCCTGACGTACGCTCCAGCCGCGGCCCGAAGCGCGGCCGCGCTCGGCGCCAACCGTGAAGCGATCGCCCAATACGCCCGCGCCCTCCGCTTTTGCGAAGGGTTGCCCGATGGGCAGCGGTTGGCCTTGCTGGAGGCGTACGCCGACGTAGCCGACCTCGCCGACTGGGGCGCGGCAGGGATCGCCCCGCGGGAGGAGATGATCGCGCTCGCGCGACGATCCGGCGACCGGCTGAAAGAGGCCGAGCACCTGGGGTGGCTCTCGATCACCCTCAACCTGGCAGGCCGACGGGACGACGCGGAGCGGTCGGCTCGCGCGGCGCTGGTCATCCTCGAAGGCATGCCGGAAGGCCCGACCCACGCGACGGTCTACTGTAACCTGGCCGAACTGGGGACCATGAGCCGCGACATCGCTGCCGCGGTCGCCTGGGGCGAGCGCGCGATCGCGCTCGCGGAGGAGCATGGGGATGTCCAGACGCTCATCCTCGGGCTCAACACCATTGGAGAAGCGCGGCTCGTCGGCGGCGACGAAGAGCACGGCCGCGCCGACCTTGAGCGACGCCTGCACCTCGCCCGCGAGGCTGGATTCGAGGTTTTAGTCGCCGGGACATTGGCCCACCTCGGTACCGGCTACGCCGAGGCGTACCGCTTCGACCAGGCGGATCGTTACCTCGCCGAAGCCATCGCCTATGCGACCGAGCACGATCTCGACGGCTGGCGCCATTGGAGCACCGCCTGGCTGGCGACGACCCGTCTCTTCCAGGGCCGGTGGACCGAGGCGACTGACCTTGCCGCGTCGGTCCTGCGTGTCCCCACGTTTCCCGAGCTTGCCGCACACGATCGCGGCTTGCAGATCGTTGCGCCCTCCTATTCCGTCCCCACCTACGTCAGGATCGCCGCCCTCATTCCACTGGGTCGTGTCCGAGCCCGGCGGGGCGATCCCGAAGTCGTGGCGGTGTTGGACGAGGCGCAGTCGCTTGCGGAGCAGATCGGCAATCATTATTCCGTTTGCTCCGTCTCGGCCGCTCGGGCGGAGGCCGCCTGATTGGCCGGCGATCGCCGGCTGACGGCGAGCGAGGCGCGGGCGGCATTGGACGTCGCCTCAGAACGCGGACAAACCTGGCTCGAAGGAGAACTCGCCTACTGGCGTTGGAAAGCAGGCGACCGTGCTGACCCTCCGCCGAGTGCAGCGGCGCCATACGCCCTTCAAGTAGCGGGCGACTGGGAGGCCGCCGCCGCGGTGTGGAACTCCCTCGGTTGCCGTTACGAGGCCGCCCGCGCGCTGGCCGAAGGTGACGACCAGGGGGCGCTCAATCGCGCACTGGCCGAGTTCGACCGCCTCGGCGTGCGTCCTGCCGCCTTGGCCGCGGCTCGCCGTCTGCGCGAACTGGGGGCACATGGTATCCCGCGGGGTCCGCGCCCGAGCACCCGCGCCAACCCGGCCCATCTGACGGCCCGCGAGCTCGAGGTGCTACCGCTGCTCGCCGCCGGCCGGCCCAACGCCGAGATCGCCGCACGCCTCTTTCTCTCGCCGAAGACGGTCGACCACCACGTCGGCAGCATCCTCGCCAAGCTCGGCGTCCACCGCAGGAGCGATGTCGCGGCCGCGGCCACCCGGCTCGGCGTCCCGATCGCCTTCGACCAAGGTGGGGTGTCCGACTCCCCAAAATAGGGTCTCTCCCCGATGTTCCGAGTCTCGTCCCTCCATATGATCGAAGCATGGGATTGATGAACGAGGAGAGCCAGGGCCTCCCGCCCGTGGGACGCTCGACTCCCCCCTTTGCACACCCATACGGAGGTTCGGTCATGCCGCGGTATCTGGTTCAACGCACGTTTCCCGACGGACTCCACATCCCGGTCACCGATGAGGGCTCCAAGGCGTATCTCGGCGTCGTCGGCAGAAACAGCGACAGCGGGGTGAGTTGGGTCCACTCCTACGTCAGCGACGACAAGCGGACCACCTTCTGCGTCTACGACGGACCCGACCCCGAGGCCATCCGCACGGCCGCGGAGAGCAACGGTCTGCCGGTCGATCGCATTACCAAGGTTTCCGTGCTCGACCCATATTTCTACCGGTAGTCGTCGAGCGTCCTACATGCGCATTTCACGGGCACAACCAGTCGTCCGGCACGCACATGCCGAAAACCCCACGGTCACCAAGAAGGAGAACAGAGTATGCGCCACGTACGTATCGGGCTTATCCCTGTCGTCGCTCTTCTGCTCGCTGGCATCGTCTCGGTCGGCTTTACGCCGGCGATCAGCGCCCAAGACACAACGCCGCCGGCCGCTCCGATCACGGTCAACGAGCTTGCGCCCGGCGTAACGGCCGAGGTACTCGCCGCTGCCCCGTCCGCGGTGGCGCCGGGCAAAACGGTCTACATCGCGCGCTTCGTCTTCCAGTCTGGCGCCGCGATCTTCCCGCACAGCCACCCCGGCACAACGGTGCTGGGCGTTCTTTCAGGGTCATTCGGCTGGACGCTCCAAGCCGGCACAGCCCACGTCGTGCGCGGCGCGGGTAGCGGCGCGACGGAGCCGGTCGAGGATCTCACGCGGCCGGGCACGGAGGTCATCTTAGAAGCGGGCGACGAGATTTTCTACGAGGACGACGTGGTGCATACCGCCCGGGGCGCCGGCGATACCGACGCGGTGGTTCTCGGCACCCTCGTCCTTGAAACGGGCGCGCCCCTGCTGATGCCGGTCGACATGCCGATGGGCACACCGGAGGCCTAACACCTCGTTGCATGACCGAATGGAGGGCGGGACGGGCTGAGTGCGCGGCCCGTCCTCTTTCTTTCCAAGGGTTCGACTACGTCTCTGTACGCCCAATACGTGTTCTCGGTTCGAGGGAGCCCTGCCGCGTACGGCTGAACCTCCAGACAGGTGCATGGCGACCGCCCGCTTGGGTGGATTAAGACCCGGGCGTAGGAGGAGCGCTGCATCGTGGGAACGCCGATTCCCTGACCCGTCCCTGCGCCTTCTCATGAGGAGACCCGGTATGGACACCGCCCACTTCGACCGCCTGGCCCGGACGCTCGGGGCCAGCACGTCGCGCCGCCGGGCGCTCAAGCTGCTGGCCGGTGGGATGCTCGGTACCTGTTCCGCCGCCGTCGGGCTCGGGGAGGCGGGCGCCTTTGGCCAGGGCTGCCTGAACCGTGGGCGGCGCTGCGTCAGACACCAGCAGTGCTGCTCGGGCGTGTGCAGGGGGCCAAGGGACAGGAAGACCTGTCGCGCCCACGACGCGGGCATCTGCCGGCTAGGCGAGGACATCTGCACGGCGCCCCTAACCGACCAGCCCTTTTGCGAGGCCACCGGAGTGACCACGTCATGCCTCTGCTATCGGACGACGGGCAATGCCCCCTACTGTGGCGTCACTGCCCACACCTGCGGGTCCTGCCTTCGGGACACGGACTGCGAGAAGCTGGGGAACCCCGCTGGAACCGCCTGTGTGCTCATTACCGAGAGCGTTAGCTGCAACAGCTGCGCTGCCACCGGCGGCACCGCCTGTGTGCGCCCCTGCCCGGATTCTGCCTAACAGTCTGTCCGGCGCGAAGTGTTGAGCAGAGGCGCTTGAGGAACTCGGGATCGGCTTAGTCCCCTTCAGCCCGCTCGGCAAGGGCTTCCTCACGGTTAAGATCGACGAGAACGCCACGTTCGCCAGCGATGACATCCGGACCACCATCCCCCGCTTCACGCCCGAGGCCAGGAAGGCGCGCCAGGCCCTTGTCGACCTCCTCGGGAGCATCGCGCAGCGGAAAAACGCGACGCCCGCTCAGATCGCGGTGGCGTGGCTGCTGGCCCAGAAGCCGGGGATCGTACCCATCCCCGCCACCAGGAGGCTGGAGCGCCTTGACGAGAACACCGGTGCGGTCGGTGTCGAACTGACACCCGACGATCTGCGCGACATCGAGCGTGCCGCCGCGGAGATCACGGTCGAGGGAAAGCGGTACCCGGAAAGCCAGGAGCGGTTGACCAATCGCTGAGAGACGAGCAGATGTGCTCGCTGGCAGGGTTCCGTCGTTCCTCGGTCAAACATGTCCGCAGCATCCATACGCGCTCGTCGGACCAGGGCTCCTCTCAATCAGAGCACCCCACGTCGCGACCACGGAGCATCGACATGCAGATGACCAGGAGCACCGTGCCGACCATGGCCGGGCCAGGCGAGTGGTTCACCGGCGCGGTCTATGTCGACGCGGTCGCGACCCCATCCGGTGACTCGCGTCTTTCCGCCAGTTGTGTTCACTTCACGCCGGGCGCCCGCACCGCCTGGCACACCCACCCCAACGGCCAGACGATCTACGTCACCGAGGGTGTCGGCCGGTGCCAGTGTCGCGGTGGGCCGGTCGAGGAGATTCGCCCGGGTGACCGCGTCTTCTTCGAACCCGACGAACAACATTGGCACGGCGCCGCCCCCGACCGGTTCATGACCCACCTGGCGATGCTGGACGTCGACGACGGTGCCAACAGCGCGACGTGGGGCGAGCATGTCACCGATGGGGAGTACGGTCAGCAATCCCGGTAATCGCCTGTGCCGTAGCGTTGTGCGGTCGGGAAACGCGCCACCCGTTCTCCACCCATCCTTCGCCCGAGCGACTCTGGCCATGACTCGATGGCGCGCGAGAGCGATAGACCTGCCCCAGAACTCAGGAGCAGCGAGCGCGCAAACTCCCGACAGCCCAGAGCGGAGCGATGACGGTTGAGCGTGCCGATCAGGCGCCCGACCAGTACCTGGCGCGGGAGAAGCGGTCGATGAAGTCGGCGAGCGAGGTGTCGGTGCCCACCGGCGCCGGCTCCTTTGACCGATACCGATGGCGTGATCGTTCGGTGGGCGTGCCCTTGCAGGGATGGCAGACACGGAGCGCCACCTGCCCGTTTGGTCGGTGGTCACGTTACGCATCTGCCGCTTCGGCAAGGTATCTCGCCGTGATCCGACCGCTTATCCGGTGGCTGGGGTGGTACGCCCGACAGGACTCGAACCTGTGGCCTCTTGCTCCGGAGGCAAGCGCTCTATCCACTGAGCTACGGGCGCGAGATCACGGACCAATTTCATCGTCACCGTGATGTTGGAGGAGTATAGCCTGACTGGTCGGCGCTGGCTATGGATGCCCGCCAGTCTCCCTGTCCGGAGCGGCAGGATCGCCGAGCGGTCGCATGGCGTGCAATGGGCCGCGCTCGCCTCCCAAACGACGACGGGCGCACCAGGGGCTCCGGCAAGGGCCGAGCGCTTACCGCATCGTTGATGGCAGGATCCGCAGCTCGGCGCGGTACTTGGCGACGGTGCGGCGGGCGATCCGGATGCCATCCTGGAGGAGCAGGTCGCAGATCCGGCGGTCAGTCAGCGGCTCACCTTTCTTCGCCTCCCGCTCGATCAGTTCCTTGATGACATCTTTAGTGCTCAAGGAGGGGGTGAAGAAATCGCTGAACGGGATCACCCGGCGCGTCGGCAGCATGACGAACTTGTTGGCGGTGGCGCGGCTCACGGTCGATTCGTGGACGCCCACCTGCTGGGCGACAACCGCTCGGGTCAGCGGTCGAAGCTCGCGGACCCCGCCCCGGAGAAAGCTCTCCTGGAGCTCGCAGATACAGAGACTGATTTTAAGCAACGTCTCCCGCCGCTGGTGAATGTTCGAGATGAAGAGTTTGGCACGGGAGGAATAGTGCCGGACGTGGGTGCGGTCGTCGTCTGAAGCGGAGCCGCGAAAGCCTTCGACGCCATTGATGGGGACCGAGGTCGTGTCCGTCGTCGGCGACGTGCCGTTCGATGAGGCGCCGTTCGCGGATGAGCCGTTGGCGCCTGGAGCGTGGGAGGTCACGCCGTTGCTGGCCGCGCTCCGCTTGCGACCGATATCGCCCGCCAGGCGCTCGTAGAGCGGATGCATCCGGAGGTGATAGTGCCGGGTCTCAACCACTTCGACGAACAGCTCTCCATCCTTGAGGGAGATGATGACATCTGGGGCGACGTAGGGGGAGGTCGATGGGCTCCGCCATGATTTCGCCTGTTGGGTCTGGAGGGGAAAGGGATTGAGGTGCGATCGGATAAAGACACGGGCCTCGTCGACCTCGTCGGCGCCGAGACCGAGACTGCGCGCGATCTGACCGTATTTGTGCTGACCGAACTCGGCAAGGTGCGTGTCAACGATCCGCTCTACCTGAGCCGGGGTCGCTTCCCCGCTCGCCTTGAGAAATCGCAGCTGGAGCAAGAGGCACTCGCGGAGGTCGCGCGCACCGACCCCGACCGGAGCGACCTGCTGGATCACCTCAAGGATCTCCTCGATCTCCTCGACCGGTTTCCTGGTGAGCTGCGCCACCTCGGCGAGATCGACGGTAAGAAAGCCCCGGTCGTCCAGGCCGTCGACGAGATATTCCGCGATCGGATGATCCGCCGGCTCAAGGACCGTGCGGGCATCGAGCAGGATCTGATCACGGATACTAATGTCTTCGGCGACGAGAGTCATCGGATCGAACTCGTCACCCTCCTCACGCAGCAGCGAGCCGTTGGCGAGGGTTTCCGGGAAGTCTTCATACCCCTCGAAGTTCTGATCGCGCCGCTGGCTGACCAGGCAGATGGGGCAAAACGTTCCTTCGAGCACGTTTCCGCAGAGTGGACAGGCCTGCCGTTCCTCGATCTCGAGCGCTGGATTCGCTTCCATTTCGGCGGCGATGACGTTCTGCAGCTCGAGCTGAGACAGGCTGAGGATGTAGTTCGCCTCAATCAGGCTGGGCGACACCCACGCTCGCATCTCTGGCGAGAGCTCGTATCCACTCTCCATCCCAGCCATGTTGTACCTCGTTAGTTGACCCCGCCACGTCGCGGAGACGAGTGAGACCGTGTGTTGGGCGGCGCCCACCATGGTCGTAGAGACCGGTCGAGGCAAAGAGGAAGGCCGTTGCGACCGGACGCCGCAGCAGTATAGGCATGGATAGCGTTTGGTGGCAAGAATGTTGCTATGGCTCGCCGGTCTCACGGCGCTGAGTGCCGCGCGTTCGTGGTTCTGCGCCGGTGGTTGGCAGACTGATCGAGTTGGCGCAATACCGATCGTATCAGGGACATCTGGACCCCTGAAGATGCTCTTTTGTGTACATCCGTCCCACGGCCCGCTATCATTTCACCCGCCTGGCGCTGCGGCGAGGCCGTTTGCGTCCGGCCGTCGTTGACCTGGGTGGTCGATAATGACGCGGAGGTCCTGTAGCCGTGGTTCGGGTCGCGACGGGTTGGTCAAGGGACTGCAGATAGCGGGTGAGTTGATCATTCCGGGCCCGGCGAACGTCGTTCTCACGGATCCTGACGAGGCGTGATGTTTCGATCCCTGACACTCGGCCGCATTCACAATATCGACATCAAGGCGCACCCGACCCTGGGGTTGATTCTGGTCTGGGTCTTCTTTGATTTCGGCGCGGGCGGAGCGGGTCTCGCCGGCGGCCCACAGGCGGTCTTCTTCGGGTTGATCCTGGTTGGCCTGGTCTTCGCCTGCGTGCTGCTCCACGAGCTCGGTCATAGTTTCATGGCGATGCACTTTGGCTTTCGCGTCCACGACGTGACGCTCTCGGTGATCGGTGGCGTGGCGCGGATCGAGCATATGCCGAGCCGACCCTCGGCCGAGATGCTGATCGCTCTGGCGGGTCCGGCTGTGAATGTGGCGATTCTCGTCGCCCTCGCGCCGGTGGTGATGCTTTACGGTCTAGTCCAGGGGTTCGACTCGGCCGGCGATTATCTTCAGCAGCTCACCCACATGTCGGTGGGCAGCCTGCTGCTCGCTATCTGCTGGGCCAACCTGCTGATCCTGCTCTTTAATCTGCTCCCTGCCTTCCCGCTCGACGGCGGGCGGGTGCTCCGGGCCGGTCTCAGCACCGTTATCGGCAGGGAACGGGGCACCCAGATCGCGGTCCTGGTGGGACAGTTGCTCGCCGCGGCGCTGGCGATCTTTGGCTTCTGGGTCCATCAATGGTCTCTGCCGCTGATCGCCATCTTCGTGGCGGTCGTGGCCCAGAGCGAGGGACGAGTGGTACGCCTGGAAGCGGCGATGCGGCGTCTCCAGGTCGGACAGTTTGCGCTGTGGGATATGGGCGGTATCGCACCGAACCAGCCCCTGACCTATGCTTTGCGAGGTGGTCCTCGCGACGTCGCCGTCACCGATCGCGGGCGGGTCGTCGGCATGCTCTGGCGGCGCCATCTGCTGCACGAGCTCAATGGCGGTGCGGGCGGGCGGACCGTGGCGGACATCATGGATAGCTCGGCGACGACCGCCGATGCCCACGAGTCGGTCTACGACGTGCAGGAGCGGATGAACCGTCTTAACCAGTGGGCGGTGCCGATCGTTGAGGACGGGCAGTACCGGGGCATCTTCACCGCCGACCGCTTCGTTCATGTCTACCGGCAGCTCGTGCCATTCCCGCCGCGGATGACGCATGTCAAGGGTGTCGCCGGCTCGTTTGGCCGGACGCTCCGGTCGCGAATGCGCTGAAACGCGTCGTGCCGAGCTTGACCTCTCCAGTGGCCGCGGGTACGATGGCCGTCATCGACCCGGTTGTTCCCGGTGTGGAGGCGGGTCCGCGATGAAAGTGTCGTCACGAGGTGAGTACGGCGTTCGAGCGATGGTCTCGCTGGCTCGGCACTACGGCGATGGGCCGATGTCGATTGCTGCCGTCGCAAAAGAGTCGTCGGTGCCCTCGTCCTATCTCGAACAGCTTATTGGTCCCCTCCGGCGCGCTGGCCTGGTCGAGAGCAGGCGGGGGTCGCAGGGCGGGTATACCCTCGCTCGTTCCCCTGAGCTGGTGCGAGTCGGAGAGGTCTATCGGGTGATGGAGGGTCCCGTCGCACCGATGGATTGTGTCTCCGAGAACATTGCCGATCAAACCTGTCCGTTGATCGACGGCTGCGAGACGCGGCCGGTCTGGCTCAAGGTGCGGGATTCCATCGCCATGACGCTCGATTCGATGACGCTGGCCGATCTTGTGAGCCAGAGCCGGGCCAGGCGCCCCGCGGCTCCAGTGCCATAGGATGTCAACGGCGAGCTGAGGACGACCGCCCATGCCTCCAGGTACGGCGGCATCTTTGTGCTCCCGAGTCCGGAGCGAGCCTATGACCGCCTTCCGCATCGCCGACGACGACACGATCTACCTCGATCACGCGGCGACGACACCGGTTGACCCGGTCGTGGTCGATGCCATGCTTCCGTATTTCACCGAGCGGTATGGCAACCCATCGAGCATCTATCGTCTGGGGCAGGAAGCGCGGGCCGCCCTTGACGACGCGCGCGCATCCGTTGCCCGTGTGGTTGGCTGCCAGCCGCGGGAGATCCTGTTCACGAGCGGGGCGACCGAGAGCGATAACACCGCTCTCAGGGGCGTCGCGTCGGCAGCACGGCGCGGAGGGCGGGGAGGTGACCAACCGCCCCACGTAATCACGACGGCCATCGAGCACCATGCGGTGCTCCACGCGGCCGAGTCGCTTCGGGATGACGGCTGCTCGATCACGGTCGTTCCCTCCGACCACCGTGGTCTGATCTCACCCGAGAGTATTGAGGCGGCAATCCGGCCGGAGACGTGCCTCATCTCAGTGATGTATGCCAACAACGAGGTTGGCTCAATCCAACCAATCCCCGAGATCGCGGCCATCGCCCGCGCCCACCAAATTCCCCTTCATTCCGACGCGGTTCAGGCGGCAGGGCAGTTGCCGCTGCGGGTCGATGACCTCGGGGTCGACCTGCTGACGCTCTCCGCCCACAAGTTCTACGGTCCAAAGGGGATCGGCATCCTCTACGTCCGCCGCGGCACGCCGATCTCGTTCCAGCAATTGGGGGGCGGTCAGGAAGACGGCCGGAGAGGTGGCACCGAAAACGTCGCCTTCGCGGTCGGTCTGGCCGTCGCGCTTGAGCGCGCTGAAGGTCGACGACCCGACTACGCGCCACGCTTCGCCGCCCTGCGCGACCGGCTCTGGGATGGTATTCGCGCCGAGTTCCCCGGCGCCGCGATCAACGGTCCAACCAATCCCGGTCAGCGCCTGCCCAACAACCTGAGTGTCGTGATCCCTGGTGTTCAAGGCGAGACGATGCTGCTCGGCCTCGATATGGAAGGGGTCGCGGCCTCGGCGGGCTCTGCCTGTACGACCGGGAACACCGAGCCAAGCCATGTCCTCCAGGCGATGGCGCTCGACGAGGCGACCTGCCGCTCGACGCTGCGCTTCACGGTCGGCCGGGACAATACTGAGGAAGAGATCGACGACGTGCTGCAGGTTCTCAGCGAGACGGTCGCTCGTGTCCGCGGACTCGCTGGCGTCCGCTAGCCCGGTTCACGCCCGTTGTTCCTGTCCTTCCGTGTCCGTTTCCAACCCGGCTGAGGCCGTTGCGGCGTCGAGCAGCAGGCGGGCATCGCGGCCGTTGATTTGCCCGAGGGCCGGCATCTCCGCCAGCGACCGGAAGCCAAAGTGCCGTAGGAACGCCGGGGTGGTGCCGTACTGGATGGGATGCCCGACGGTGTCGAGGCGACCAAGTTGCTCGATCAGCGCCCGGTCGTGCAGCGTGGCGAGAACGCCGGCGCAGTCGACCCCTCGAACCGCTTCGATCTCGGCGCGCGTCACCGGTTGTTGGTAGGCGATGACGGCCAGCGTTTCGAGCGCCGCGCCAGAGAGTCGCGTCTCACGATCCAGATTGAGAAATCGCCGGACATGACTGGCGAAACGAGGAGCCGTCGCGAGCTGGATGGTGTCGCGGTGCCGCTGCACGACCCAGCCCCGATCCGCCCGTTGCTCGATTGCGGCAAGGGCGCGCTCGACCTCATCTGCCTCCATCTCCGCGCCGCGGGCCAGCTCATCGACCGTCGCTGCCTGGGGCGCAGCAAGGAGCAATGCCTCGATGAGCGCCTCGATGTCGTCTGGGTCGCGGGAATCTGATGCGGCGGGCAATGGTGTCTGGATACTGACCGCCACGTCGTCACGGCCTGCGACCGTCGAGATGGGGTCGTCGACGTCAACGTCGCCCGTGGGTGCGCTCGGACGATCACGCATCGTTGACGGCTCCCGGTGTGGTGGCTGGATCGATTGGACCCGGCGCCAACGTTCGCCGCAAGGTGATCTCACCAAACAGCTCGGGTTGATGCGCGTCGACCACCTGTCGTCGCATCAGCACCAGGACAGCGAGAAACGCCGTCAGGACCTCATGACGATCGTGACAGCCTCGCCGGAGCCGAGAGAACGCCAGCGGTTGGCCCGGCCGTAAATCGGTCAGGACTCGCTCCACCATGTCGCGAAGGGTGACGATCGGGCGAGCGGAGAGGATGCCGGCCCGTTCAGGGATCCGGGAGAGGCGGCGCCGGAGCGCGCGCACGAGCACTGTCGGTGGCTGCTCCACCAGGCGCGGTGGACCGGAGGCCGCCGGAAGCGCGACCCCGTCCCCGCGCGCGAACGCGCCGGCGGCGAGGAGATCGCGCTCCGCGAGTTGGAGCGCCGCCTCCTTGACCGACCGGTACTCCACGAGCTGCCGAACCAGGTCTTCCGGCTCCAGGTCATCTGACTCCGGAGGGCGTGGCAATAACGACCGCGACTTGATCAGGACGAGCCGGGACCCGACTGCCGCGAATTCCGCGACGGTCTCCGATGGTCGATCGACCAGCCCGCCGAGGTACGCCAGGAACTGGCTGGTCACGGTGACGAGCGACACATCGGTGATCGCCAGCTGGTGCCGCTCGATCAGCCGCAGCAGCACATCGAGCGGCCCTTCAAACGAGGGCAGCCGAAGCTGATAGTCGCTGATTCCAGGGAGATCGGTCGCTGCTGTGCCCACGGTCGGCGATTGTACGCCATTCCCTCCTCGCGGGGCGTACCGTCCCGATACCCATTTTCCCCTCGCCACGGACGATGAACGATCAACCGCCTGACCCGGTCTCCGGTCCTCGGTGACCTGCCCCTGTGACGGTCTTCCTGACTACCACCGCAACCCCATCACCGTGTTCGCTACGGGCAAGTCTCATCGGCCTCGATCAGGAGGCGCAACTGCGTGTCTGCTGGCAACGGTCGGTCGGCATGGTGAGCGATCAGCCAACAGACGCGCTCCGAGCACCCGAGCGTCGCCGCACGGTCGGCACCAAGCGAGGGATGATGCACCGCGAGGGCGAGACCATGTCTGCCCCATGACGCTGGCTGTCTACTCAGATACCTCAGAAGCCGAGGAGCGACGCGCCGGAGAGACACCAGGGCGACGCGGTCGCCCAGTCGGACACGTGCGCTGCCCGATGGCGAAACCTTGCCGATGTCATGGAGCAGTGCGGCGGTCAGCAGACCACGATCGTCAATACCGGAGTCACGAAGCTGCCGATAGACCGCACACAGGTGAGATTGATCGTGAACCGGAAGTTGCCGGAACGCGTCGGCCTGGACCGGTGCGAGAATCGCCGCGAGAAGTGCATCACGATCCGGTGGTACCCGGGGCCAGAGCGCGATCAGCCCCTGCCGCACTCGCCGCACGCGGGGTTAGAAGCGGAAGTCGTTCGTCAGGACGCCGGCGAGCAGGCGATAGACCGGATCGTACATCGAGCCGATGATCGACCCACCCCCCACGCTGCGGCCGACAAACGAGAGCAGGATCAGGATGACGAAGCCGTTCCGTTCCAGCGGTGCGAGGATTGGATACCAGAAGTTTGGCAGGAGTCCGAGCAGGATCTTGCTGCCATCGAGGGGGGGGATCGGGATCATATTGAACGCCGCGAGCAAGAGATTGACGACGAGATAAGCGGCCAGGAAACTGCCAGCACGGCCCATCTCACCGAGGTTCGCGTGCGTGAGACGGAGCGGGATCGCCACGGCCGCGGCCTGAACGACGTTGGAGACCGGTCCGGCGAGGGCAACCACGGCCATGCCGCTGCTCCGGCCTCGAAGCGACCCGCGCAGGCGGTTTGGATTCACCGGGACGGGTCGGCCCCAGCCAATAGCGGGAATCCCAAACGAGATCAGCACCATGCCCAGAAAACCGAATGGATCGAAATGGGCGATCGGGTTCAAGGTAATCCGGCCAAGGCGCTGCGCCGTGTCGTCGCCGAGCCGCCAGGCGGTCCAGGCGTGCATGAATTCATGGATCGAGGTGGCGACGATGAAGGAGACGAGAAAGTAGATCGCGACATCGGGGTCGCGAACCTGAAAAGTGCCCATACCGGCCCTAGATCGCCTGGAACGGCGCCGTGCCCTGATCCTGGTCAGCGCTCGAGCCCGGATAAAGATGACACGCGACATAATGACCACCGCCCTGATGGGCGAAGACCGGATCGATCCGCGTGCAGACGTTCATGGCATACGGACAGCGGGTGTGGAAGTGACATCCCGACGGTGGGTTGATCGGACTCGGGACATCGCCGGAGAGGATGATTCGTTCTCGCCGCTTCTCGATCACCGGGTCCGGGATCGGCACCGCCGAGAGAAGCGCCTTCGTGTAAGGATGGAGCGGATCCTCGTAGAGCGAGTTACGCTCGGCCATCTCGACGATCTTCCCGAGGTACATCACCGCGACCCGATCGGAGATGTGCTTGACGACGGAGAGATCGTGGGCGATGAAGAGATACGTCAGTCCAAATCGCTCCTGAAGGTCTTCCATCAGGTTCACGATCTGCGCCTGGATCGAGACATCGAGCGCGGAGACCGGTTCGTCAGCGACGATGAAGTCGGGATTCGCCGCAAGCGCCCGGGCGATCCCAATCCGCTGCCGCTGCCCGCCCGAGAACTCGTGAGGATACCGGTTTGCGAAATACGGGTTAAGTCCGACCGTCTCCAGCAGCTCCTGCACCCGTTGCGTCCGCTGACCTTTTGGCACCAGCTTATGGATCTGCATCGGCTCAGAGACGATGTTACCTACCGTCATCCGTGGATTCAATGACGCATAGGGGTCCTGAAAGATCATCTGCAGGTGGCGGCGCATCCGGCGCATATTGCCGCCGTCGAGCTTGGTGAGGTCTTTCCCCTGGAAAACCACCTCGCCCGATGTCGGTTTGTAGAGCTGGAGAATGGCACGACCCGTGGTGCTCTTACCGCATCCGGACTCGCCAACGAGCCCGAGGGTCTCACCACGCTTCACATGGAAGGAGACGCCGTCGACCGCCTGAACCGCGCCGACCTTACGCTGAAAGATGATGCCCCGCGTCAGCGGAAAGTGCATGACCAGATTATTCACGGTCAGCAACGCCTCGCCGTGGCTATTGCTGGAGCCGTTCGGCGCGGTCACCGTGGTCGTCTCAGTGGTCTGAGAGACCTGCGTCGTCGAGCTTGAGGTCTGCATCAGACCTGCCTCCTGGTGTTCGAGTCGGGTGTCGCGGTCGGGCTGTCCGGGTTCATCGGGTCAGCGACCCCGTGGGAGTGGGGCAGTGCCGACCGGTCGCTGAAATCCTGGGTGGACGATGGTTCGGGCAGGTGATGCGCTCGAGCCACCTGATCTTGATCCGATTCGAGGCTCACCTCGTCCCAGAACCAGCACGCGGAATAGTGACCCTCGCTGACCTTGAGCAGCGGCGGGTTCTTCTGCTCGCACTTCTCGCGGGCGTAATTGCACCGAGGGACGAAGGGACACATATCGGGGAGATCGATCAGGTCGGGCGGCAGACCGCGGATCGGCTCCAGTTTCTCTTTGCGCTGGGCGTCCAGGCGTGGGATCGACTTCATCAAGCCGACCGTATAGGGATGACTCGGGTTGGCGAAGATGTCCTCGGTCGACGCGGTCTCGACGATATGCCCCGCGTACATGACCTGAATCCGGTCGGACATCCCCGCGACGACCCCCATGGAGTGGGTCACCAGAATGACGCCGGTGTCTCGCTCGTTTTGGAGCGTCCGCATCAGGTCGAGAATCTGCGCCTGGATCGTCACGTCGAGCGCGGTCGTTGGCTCATCGGCAATCAGCAGCTTCGGGTTGCACGAGAGCGCCATCGCGATCATGACGCGCTGGCGCATCCCGCCGGAGAACTGGTGGGGATACTGATCGACCCGCTCCTCGGCGTTTGGGATGCCGACCATTCGGAGCAGCTCCATGGTCCGGTTGCGGGCCTGCTTCTTGTTCATTCCCATGTGCAACTGAAGCGCTTCGCTGATCTGCCGGTTGATCGTCAGAACCGGATTGAGCGATGTCATCGGGTCCTGGAAAATCATCGCGATGTCATTGCCGCGGATCGAGCGCACCTGCTCGTCCGACATCTTGAGGATGTCTTTCCCCTCGAAGACGACTTCGCCGGCGACGATTTTGCCCGGTGGATTTGGAATCAAGCGCATGATCGAGAGACCGGTCATGCTCTTGCCGGAACCTGATTCGCCGACGACCCCGAGGGTCTCGCCCGGCATCACGTAGAACGAGACATCGTCCACCGCTTTAACGACGCCGTCCTGCGTGAAAAACTGGGTGCTGAGATTCTTGACCTCTAAGAGTGGGCGGCCGTTTCCTTTCGTTGCGGCCATCCCGAAGGTCTGCTGGTCGCGCTCCACTCTTGGTGCGACGGCCATCCTGGCTCCTCTCTTGCCCATGCGAGCGACTCGGGCGCGCTGTCCGTCGTGACGCGCCTCACTGCGGACCGTAGAGTCTCTGCCTGCTCTGACTTCTCGGCGTATCGGTGATGCAGACGGCGACCGGTTAACTCTGATTCCACGTCGACCACGTCATGTGGGTGCCGACCACCAGGAGGGCCGTCTCACTCAACGTCTTCAACACGGGCCGCGCCTCGTTCGCTCATTGATTCTGGTCGTGCGTGCTCGTCGCGCAGCATACCATAGCCATTAAGGCTTCCTCAAACCTTTCCGACGTGCGCGGTCCCGATCGTTGTGGCCGGCGCTCAACCCTCGGCGGTCGATGCGGTGGCACGTCTGTTGCTCAGGCGACAGACCGACGGACGAGCCGGGCGGGCACCAATACCCGGCCATGGGGCCGGGGTTATCGTCACGGCGGACACAGCGGAAGGCAAGGGGGAGCAATCATGGGCAATGTGATCGTCTGGTTGATCATCGGAGCGGTGGCCGGTGGGGTAGCGAGCCTGATCGTGCCCGGGCGAACGCCAGGCGGCGCGATTGGTGCGGTTGTCGTCGGGATCATCGGCGGCCTGATCGGCGGATGGATTCTCGACGCCCTTGATGTCGCCAACGGGCTGTCCTTCCTCGGCGCCATCGTCGTGGCGATCATCGGCGCGGTCGGGATCCTCTATATCATGCGCTCCACGAACTCACGCGCCTGACATTGAGGAGCCGCCACAAGGAATCATGACGAAGGGTGGCCATCATGGCCACCCTTCGTCGTTGTGTGGTTCCCGGTACGGGGGTAACGTTGCTGGTCGACCGGCGACAGTGTCCCGCTCGTTGGGAAGGACCTTATGAATGGCTCGTCTTTGCGAGGGCGCACCGGGTCGTCAGGAATACCTGGTTCGTTCAATCGATGGATCAGCGCGCGGCGCTCGTGAACTCGCGGCTGGCGCGCCCGAGCAACGTTGCGGCCGAGGCGACGACCATCCGGAACCCTCGTTCAATCTGGCGTTGGGCGGTCGTCGCGTCAGTGGCTACGGTGCCGAGGGCGACGTCGCCGCCTCGAGCCGCGTCGCAGACGCGATCGATCACCGATTGCACCTCGGGATGGGTTGGTTCGCCGGGATAGCCCATCGATTGCGCGAGGTCGTTCGGTCCGATGAAAAGAACATCGAGATCGGGTGTGGCCAGAAGCGCATCGAGATTCGCCAGGGCATTGATATGCTCGAACTGGATGATGCTCACGACCCGGTCGTTAACCGCCGGTACGAGTTCCTTCGGTGGGGCGCCTAGACCGTAGTCAAAGAGCCGGTTGCCAGCTAACCCACGAACACCGCGAGGGTGGTACCGCATGGCCTCCACCGCGAGACGCGCATCCTCGGCGGTCTCGGTTCGGGGAATCATTACCCCGGCAATCCCCAGATCCAGAAACTTCAAGATCACCTGGCGATCGTTCTGCCCAATCCGCGCCATCGCGGGAATGCCGCGTGATTCCGCGGCGAGGATCATCGGATAGGCGCTTTCCGGTGAGATGGGACCATGCTCGGCGTCGAGAAGGACGAAGTCGAATCCAGCCAGTGCCGAGATCTCCACGATCTCCGGCGATGCCATGGTGATGAAGACCCCAAGCGTGACGCCACCACGACGAAGCGTCTCGCGGACGGGATTGGTGAGCTGCATCGGTTTCTCCCCGGTGAGGCGACGTCAAGATAGCGACCGTCCGAGTGTAGCAATCGCGCCCGCTGTCCGCGATAGGTCGGGCATCGTCATCATGAGGAACCATCGCCCGGGTCGGCCCCGGTCAGGCCACCCGCTCGTCACAGACCCGACGCCCGCTCCCTGGCGACCGATTGAAGGAGGGTGGGGGAACAGGCGCGAACGCGTCGACGCCGCAGGGCCTGGCTGGGGCCGTGCGGCGTCTTCGGTGAAGGCCGCCCGCGCCGTGGCTGGCGACGCGGGTGGCGAAAGGCGATGCGCGGCGGAGCGAGGAGGGGCGCTCCGCGCGCATCGGAAGCAGAGAACCGGTTGGTGTCTCGCTACAGGTATCACCATAGGGAGTTCGGGTGACCCGCACATCGTGAGGATGACGTATTTCTGGCTGGCGTTGGCGTCAGAGCGTCTACGTCAACCTACGTAGGTCGTACACAGGTCGCTCCACCCTCGACTGAGGGCGGACGACGATGGCGGCTGGAACTGCTGTCGCCATTGGAGTCGCCATGGGTGACCGTGCAGCCCCTGGGTATCCCGCCAGACGCCGGTCAGCCTGTCTGCCTGGCCAGCGTTGGCCACAGGGCCCTCACCGTCGGTCCACCCTAGGTCAACAACAGGTCGCCGCTCCGGTTCGAGGAGCGATATGCGGGGAGTCCGCCTGTGCCCGCGGTTGCCATCGAGCCGCGGAATACGCATGCGTTGCCGACCCGGATCGGCGAGGTCCTGAGCTACGACGACTGCCAAGGCGGTTTGACGAGACACCGAACACCGGCACCGGCGGAACGACGGCACGTCGAACGACGTAACGGTCCGCGATCCACGGATGGACACGAAGCATTGCTACTGTCGCGATTGCCGCAAGGACTCCCGGAGTTGATTGAGGTGGGATGCACCGTGCATCACCCCAAGCAGGTGGCGGGACACGGCGTTCAGCGGACCAAAGTGAGGGACCGGGGTCATCACCTGGTCAAGGTGAGGCGCATCTGGCCAGGCAGCCAGCATCGCCAGGGTCATCCTCCGGCTTTCCGATAGCCGCGCCCGAACGTCATCGGCGGTCTGGATGGTTTCCCACTCCACCTCGAATCGCGATCGCCCCTCGGTCGGGACACCGCGAGCGAGCGATGTTCCCTGAGCGGCGCCTTCTTCGAGGCCGGCTGTGAGGTGGCAGATGACATGCCCGATCGTCCATCCCTTGGCCTCGGGATCGTCCGCTGTTGGATCCCGCGGGACCAGGAGCACTGCATGGTCATCGGCATCGGACATCAGGTGATCCAGCTCATCAAAGAGCTCCCGCGTCATGCTGCCGGCCGCGGCGTGGTCCAGACCGCGAACGGCGTCGGCGAATGCCACGCGACCGTCGTGGACGGACTCAAATATCGAGATTGACGTGACTGCTGACACTGGTTGGGGCCTCTCAGATGACGGACGACCAGCTCGACGAGACGAGCGTGTCTGGCGACGCTACCCGAAAGCGAACCCCATAGCAACCACGACGCGGTTCCCGCCGTTACAGCCGCGCCAGCAGTGCGAACAGCAAGAAAGCACTGCCGTGCGATCGCCCGTGGCACGCTGGCGTCGGCGACAGAGTCGCCATCGCGGCACCGGACCACGGCTGTGAATTGACTGCTGGTCGGGCTCGATCATCGGCGAAGAACGCTCCGCGTCGGGCATCAGGGCGACACGCCGAGTCGATCGTACAATGGCTTGACCGCGCACCCGAGACAAACCGCGTCCGGACATCCAGTTACGAGCGACCTCTCACTGAAAACCAACGCCGCTGATGGTGGAGGATGACGATTGACGGAGACGAGGACCGACGAGACAAAGTATTGGGTTGGCTTTCACAGGGTTCCGTATATTGGTCCGACGCGGATCGATCGCCTGGTGCGTCACTTTGGCGATCTCGGCCGGGCGTGGCAGGCCCCGGTCGTCGAGCTGCGCCGGGTGCTGGACGAGCGCTCGGTGGAGAGCCTGGTCGCGACACGGGCGGCCATCTCGCTCGACGAGGAGATGGAACGGATCGAAGGAGCGGGAATCACCGTCCTGACGAGAGCCAGTCCGGAGTACCCACGACTCCTGGCGGAGATTCCGGCGCCTCCCCCGGTGCTCTACGTCAAAGGGGAGATCATCACGGAGGACGCGGTTGGCGTGGCGATCGTCGGTACCCGTCGCCTCACGTCATATGGTCGGGAGGTGACGGCGCGGTTGGCCGGCGACCTCGCGGCTGCCGGTGTCACGATTGTCTCGGGGCTGGCTCGAGGGATCGACGGCATTGCCCACCATGCCGCGCTGCGGGCGGGAGGCCGGACCATCGCCGTCCTGGGGTCAGGGGTCGATGTGATCTACCCACCGGAACATCGCAACCTTGCCGGACAGATCGTCGAGGGGGGCGCCCTGGTCTCCGATTATGCTCCGGGACGCAAGCCCGACGCGCAGAACTTTCCCGCTCGCAACCGGATTATCTCGGGGTTGACGGTCGGTGTGATTGTGGTGGAAGCCCCGGCCCGTTCAGGGGCACTCATTACCACCGACTTTGCAGCCGACCAGGGTCGGGAGGTCTTTGTCGTTCCTGGCAACATCCTCTCTCCCGCGAGTGCCGGGTGTCACCGGCTCCTCCGAGAGGGGGCGAGAATCGTCACGTCGGCCGACGATGTCCTGGAGGACCTCAACCTGGGGCGACGACAGGAGCAGGCCGCCGTCCAGCAGGCGCTGCCGCTTGACGACCAGGAGCGGAAGGTGCTCGCCCTCCTGACCGCCGAGCCGCAGCACATCGACGAGATCGCCGCGGCGGCCAACCTGCCCATCGCCGGCATCTCGCCGACGCTGGTCACGATGGAGTTGAAAGGTCTTCTCCGGAACGCAGGAGCACAGCATTACGTGCGGACCTGATCGACCCCGTGGTTAGTCCGATCGCCGGGCCAAACCGCCCGCTGTCTATCGCGCCCACCACGCTGGAGCGCGATTGGCAACGCTAACGATGCAGCCCCGAATCCCGGACACGCGGTGCCGCACCTGGGACTTCCGACGAATCGGATGACCGGGCAGTGCTTGACACCCCGCCACCCCGTCGCTATCGTTCGGCTTTAAGGAAGGACCCCCGTCACTCACCCTTTTTCCCGCAACGTGACGTCCATTTAGATGCGCGGCCCTGGCCGCCAAAGACAGGATCATTATGCCCGCTCGCACGACAACCAGGACACCACGCGCGACGACCAAATCACCTACAACTGGCCGTGCCGCGTCCGCGGTTCGGGTCAGCCGGGGCGGTGGGAAGCTCGTCATCGTCGAGTCGCCAGCCAAGGCGAGGACCATCGGCAAATACCTTGGAACCGGCTATACCGTCAAAGCCTCGATGGGGCATATCCGCGACCTGCCGAAGAGCACGCTGGGTGTTGACGTCGACACCGACTTTGCGCCCAAGTACCTGGTCCCCCGGGACAAGGTGAAGGTCGTTAAGGAGCTGAAGGAGAGTGTCCGCAACGCTCGGGAGGTCTTTCTCGCGACCGACCCCGACCGTGAGGGGGAGGCAATCGCCTGGCATCTGATCCATGCGACCGAGGCCACCGATAAGCCGATCCGGCGGGTCGTCTTTCACGAGATCACCCCGGAAGCGATCTCCGAAGCGATCGCCCACCCCCGGGAGATCGATGCCAATCTGGTCGACGCTCAGCAAGCGCGGCGGGTGCTCGATCGACTGGTGGGCTATGGCGTCAGTCCATTGCTCTGGAAAAAGGTCAAACGCGGGCTCTCCGCCGGGCGGGTTCAATCGGCGGCCCTGAGGATCGTGGTCGACCGGGAGCGAGAGGTGCTCGCGTTCGTCCCCGAGGAATACTGGTCGCTCGACGCTGAGCTCGCGAAGCGCCCGGCCGGTGCTGCCGCACCACGGCCACAGGACACATTTAAAGCAGCCCTCCACCGGGTGCACGGCAAGAAAGCCGAGCTGAAAACCGGGTGGGAGGCGGATGAGATCGTCACCGGTCTTGACGGCGCCATCTACCGGGTCGCGTCGATTGCACGGAAGGAAGCTCAGCGCCGTCCGTCGGCTCCGTTCTCGACCTCGACCCTGCAGCAAGAAGCGTCCCGGAAGCTCGGGTATGGCGTCCGTCGGACCATGCAACTGGCGCAGGAACTGTACGAAGGTGTCGATCTTGGTCCAGATGGAACCCAGGGGTTGATTACCTACATGCGAACAGATTCGACGAACGTGGCGGCCTCGGCCCAGCAGGCGGCCCGGACGGTGATCAGTGTCCGGTTCGGACCGGAATACGTGCCCGATCGACCACCGGTCTACGCCCGAAAGGCGAAAGGTGCGCAGGAGGCTCACGAGGCGATCCGACCGACCGCGCCGCAGCGGGACCCGGCCAGTGTCAAGTCCTATTTGAGCGGACCGCAACATCGTCTGTATCAGCTGATTTGGCAGCGCTTTTTGGCGAGCCAGATGCGGCCGGCGCTGCTCGATAACACAGCGGTCGACATTGCCGCGGGCCGGGCCGCGGAGCTCGCGGCGGGCGCTGACGCCCCGTTCGTCTTCCGCGCCACCGGATCGGTCATCCGGTTCCCGGGCTTCATGGCGGTCTATCAGGCGGGCCGGGATGACGGGGATGCGGACGAGCTCGATAAGGGGGCGCTGCCGGCGTTGGACGAGGGCGAAGTGCTCGACCTGCGGCGCCTGATTCCGCTGCAACACTTCACCCAGCCGCCACCTCGCTACACCGAAGCATCGCTCGTCAAGGCGCTCGAAGAGCAGGGCATCGGCCGGCCCAGCACCTATGCTCCTACCATCGGTACGCTGGTGGCTCGCGCCTATGTGGTCGCCGAAGAGAAGAAGCTGCACCCCACGGAGCTCGGGATGGTCGTTAACGACCTGCTTGTCGAGCATTTCCCGAACCTGTTCGATGTCGGGTTCACCTCCCGCATGGAAGGTGAGCTTGATGAGATTGCGGCAGGCGAGCGAGCCTGGGTGCCGACGCTACGCGCCTTCTACGATCCATTCACCGTAACCCTGCAGCAAGCCGAGCGCACGATGGAACGGGTGCGGATCAAAGATGAGCCGTCGGACGAGGTCTGCGAGAAGTGCGGCCGTCCGATGGTCATCAAGCTCGGCAAATTTGGCAAGTTCCTGGCGTGCAGCGGCTTTCCCGAATGCCGCAATTCGCGCCCCCTGCTGCAGCGTATCGGCATGCCATGTCCGACCTGTCACGAGGGGGAGATCGTCGAGCGTCGCTCAAAGAAGGGGCGGACCTTCTTTGGTTGCGAGCGATACCCGGCCTGCGATTTCGTTTCGTGGAACCGGCCAATCGACACTCCTTGCCCCCGATGCGGTTCGCCGTACATGGTCGAGGCGGGCCGGAAAGGTCAGGTCAAGTGCCCTGCCTGTGGACAGGAAGGGACGGAGTTGGCCAAGGCTGGCTGATCGCATAGATTGGACCTTCTTCCCATGAGGAGAAGCGGTCGGCGCGGTATCATCCCGCCAGCGGAACGACGAAAACCAGACCGGGAGTCTTCGGCTCGTCAACTGGTGTGCGTCTTGCGCCATCTGACCTCGACGTCTGTCCGGCACGCGTACGCCGGACCTCGTGAAGCGGACCCCTGTACTCGTGTCAGCTCAGCTTGATCGTGACTCTCGACCCCGTCTTCGCGCGACGACCATCATCGGTGTAAAACGGGACGGCGCGGTGGCCCTGGCAGGCGACGGCCAGGTGACATTCGGCGACATGATTTTGAAACATGGCGCCCGCAAAATCCGCACGCTCTACGACGGGCAGGTGCTGGCGGGCTTCGCCGGGGCGGTCGCCGATGCCCTCACGCTCTTCGGCAAGTTCGAGACGCAGCTCAAGGCGTGGGACGGCAATCTGCGGCGAGCATCGGTCGAGCTTGCCAAGGAATGGCGGACCGACCGCTATCTCCGGCGACTCGAAGCGCAATTGTTGGTCGCGGATCCCGAGTCGCTCCTGATTCTCTCCGGTGACGGCGACGTTACCGAACCCGACGACGGCATTGTCGCGATTGGATCGGGCGCTCCGTATGCCACCGCGGCGGCCAAAGCGTTGATGGCGAACACGACGCTCGACGCGCGCGCAATCGTCGAAGCTGCCATGGTTGTCGCCGCCGATCTCTGCATCTTCACGAATAACCATTTCATGATCGAAACGGTGCGCCGACTTGATGATGCCAGCATCGTGATCGACGAGGGCGAACCGGGTGATACCAGTCCATCGATCGATGCCGACACGCCGATCGTCCCGGGCGTGGCGAGTCCACCGGTGACAGAGGCTGACGATGACGACGATGACGACCAGGAGCGTCGGGACCAGCGCACCGACCCTGACGACGATGTCGATGACGATGAGGATCAGTAGCACCCATGGTTGAAGCAGCCCGCCGGACGACCGGATCACCGGCTATCCCACGCTCGCCGGTTGACGGTGGTGATGACCGTCCAATCATGGAGGATCTGACCCCGGTCCAGATTGTCGCTGAGCTCGATAAGTACATCATCGGCCAGCAGGAGGCAAAGCGCGCTGTCGCGGTTGCGCTGCGCAACCGCTACCGGCGACAGCTCCTCCCCGAGGAGATGCGCCAGGAAGTCATGCCGAAGAACATCCTCATGATTGGACCGACTGGTGTCGGTAAGACCGAGATCGCCCGCCGGGTCGCCAAAATCGTTGATGCGCCTTTCGTCAAGATCGAGGCGACCAAGTTCACAGAGGTCGGGTACGTTGGCCGCGACGTTGAGTCGATCGTCCGCGATCTGGTTGAGGTGGCGATCAGCATGCTTCACGGCCAGCGACTTGAGCTGGTCAAGGAGGAAGCGTCGAAAGCGGCGGCCCACCGCCTGGTCGACCTCCTGGCTGAGCAGCAGGTCGAGAAGAAAAATGGAAAGGCGCCCCGCCGCCCATCGCAGGGCAAGGGCACCGCGGAGGATGCCGAGGCGCAACGGCACCAGGAAGCACTGTCCGCGCGACGGTTGCAACGAGAGCGGAAGCGGCTGCTCCAGCTCCTTAACGCGGAAGCGATCGAGGAGGAGACCGTCGAGATCGACCTCGATGCCGATTATGAGGATTACGGAGGCTACGAGGATCTCGGAGGCATGGGCGCCGACGACCTGTACGATGCTTTCCAGGACTTTCTCGATGGCTTTGGCCCGCCACGTCGGTCGGCAGGGCGGCGTCGTGTATCGGTGCGTGAAGCACGGCGCATCCTCACCCAGCAGGAAGCCAACCGGCTCGTCGATTTTGACGCGGTCGTCGAGGCCGCGATCAAGCGAGTCGAAGAGGCGGCGGTTGTCTTTCTCGATGAGATCGATAAGACCATTTCCCCAAATGGTGACTATGGTGCTGACGTCTCTGGGGAGGGGGTGCAACGCGACCTGTTGCCGATCGTTGAGGGTTCGGTCGTGATGACCCGGTACGGTCCGGTCAAGAGCGATCACATCCTGTTTATTGCCGCGGGGTCCTTCAGTAACACACGGCCGTCGGATCTCATCCCGGAACTGCAGGGTCGGTTCCCGATCCGGGTCGAGCTCAGCAGCCTCTCCGAGGACGACCTGTACGCTATCCTGACCGAGCCGCAGAATGCCCTGACCAAGCAGTATGTGGCCCTGCTTGGTACGGAGGAGCTTGAGCTCCACTTCACCGAGGACGCGATGCGCGAGATGGCGCGTCTCGCGACGCTGGTCAACGCCCGAACCGAAGATATCGGCGCTCGCCGCCTCCACACTATCATCGAGAAGGTGCTAGAGGAGGTGTCGTTCGACGCTTCGAGCCACAAGGGTCAGACGGTCCACGTCGACGCGGCATTCGTCCTCGATCGGGTCGGTGAGGTCGCGGCGGATGAAGACCTCAGCAACTTCATCCTGTAGCCGAACATCGATTCAGCGAGCGCCAATCAGACCGGTAACGGGGCGATGATGCGTACCCGCGGTCGCGCCGGAGAAGGAGGGGGCGCCATGTTCGAGACTGACGAGGCGAGGTCCCTCCCGAACGCTGACACGCCGGACGGTGATCGCTAATGCCGGCGACGGCCGTCGCGGTCGATCTCGGCGGGACCAATCTTCGCGTCGCGGCGGTGACGGAGCATGGAGAGGTGCTCTACCGCCGGTCGGAGCCGACCGAGGCGGCGTCCGGCCCGACCGTCGTCGCCACCCGGATCTCGGCGATGATCGAGGAAACGGCCGCCGCTGCCGGGCTGGCGCCGTCCGCGCCGGCCGGGGTAGCGGTGCCTGGCCCGGTCGACCCGCGCAGCGGCGTCGTCTTCTTCACCCCAAACCTACCGGGATGGCGGAACTTTCCACTTGGCGAGGTCGTCGGACGTCAGAGTCAACGTCCCGTCGCGTTTGGCAACGACGGCAACTGTGCTGCCCTTGGCGAAGCACGGTTCGGCGCCGGGATAGGGAGCGACGATCTCATCTACATCGCGCTCGGGACCGGTGTCGGTGGCGGCGTCATCTCGGGTGGCCGGCTGATCGAGGGTGTCGGCGGGATCGGCGGCGAGATCGGTCATGTCGTGGTCGCCCTCGATGGCCCCCGGTGCACCTGTGGATCGATCGGGTGCCTTGAAACCTTTGTCGCCGGATGGGCGATCGCGCGGGATGCCCGCCTCGTCGCAACGACCGTTGACGGCGCGGCGATCCGGCGGGCCGCCGGTGAGCGGGAGATCGACGCGAGCGCCGTCGCCCGGGCGGCCCGTGAGGGCGACCCCGCGGCCGTTGCCTTGCTGAGCCGGGCGGGACGGGCCCTCGGGGCGGCCATCGGGGCGTTCGTGAATATCTTCAATCCCGAGCTGGTGGTCATCGGTGGGGGCATCGCGACTCTTGGCGATACACTGCTCGACCATGCGCGGCAGGCGCTGCCGAACCATGCCTTTCCCGAGCAGCGCGCACACATGCGTTTGGAATCGTCGCGGTTGGGTGACGACACGGCTCTCTATGGAGCCGCTGCGCTCGCATTTCAGGCACCCTTACCTGTCTGACATCGCCACGACCGCCGTGTGGGCGCGCAGTAGTTGTGCGCAGTGCCTAACGGCGACCGCGTTGTTCATCGCACCCCAGCCGGTTGCGCTTGACACCCTCCGATGCCGGTGCTAGATTCGCCCGCATCCGCTAAGGTCACACGTTTCGTCGATACGCGACCGGTAGTTCCGGTAACGCGTTTAACTGGCACCATTCGTTCAGCAGTGCAGCCAGTGGTCCATCCAGCCGTTTCCGCGTTTCCGGTCGCACGACGCCGTGAACGGATCAGCGATGCTGCGGTACGCCCTGGGTCGAATCATCTGGTTTATTCCTACCCTGATCGCCATGGCGGCCGTGACCTTTCTGATCATGTCCGCCACGCCAGGCAGCCCGTTCGACGCTCGAGCGGCCAATGGCCTGAGCCGCGACTCGATTGCCCGCCTTGAAGCGAAATACGGTCTCGACAAGCCGATCTACGAGCGGTTTGGCATCTACCTGTGGAACGCGGTGCGGGGCGATTTCGGCGAGTCGTACGCGAACCGCTCGCAGCGTGTCAGCGACATCATTGGCCGCACATTCCCTATCTCGCTGCACCTGGGACTGCTCGCGACGGTGTTCGCCATCGTCGTCGGCATGGGACTCGGCATCCTGGCGGCCGTGAATCAGAACGGCCCGCTGGACTATTTCTCGGCGACGCTATCGATCTTGTTTTACAGCATGCCATCGTTCGTGATGGGCTTTCTGCTGATTCTCCTGTTCGCGGTCTGGTTACCGAACCACGGCGTCGATCTCGGCTTCCGCATTGGTGGGTGGGACCGACCGCGCGACTGGGTGCTGCCCACGATTGCGCTCGGCTCGGCCCCGCTCGCCACGCTCGCCCGCTATACCCGTTCCAGCATGATCGACGTGATTCGATCGGACTACGTCCGAACCGCTCGCGCGAAGGGGTTGAGCGAGAGTGGTGTCGTCCTCAAACATGTCTTGAAGAACGCGCTGGTTCCGGTCGTGACCCTGATCGGCCCGATCTTCGCCGCGGTCGGCACCGGCTCGTTCTTCGTCGAGCAGGTCTTTAACATTCCCGGAATGGGCAAGTTCTTCGTCACCAGCATGCAAACTCAGGACCAGACGATGATCCTCGCGGTCACGTTGCTGTACGGCGTCTTTCTTGCAGCGATGAACCTGCTGGTCGACTTGATCTACGGTGTCATCGATCCTCGGATCCGGTATTGAGCCTCTCGGGCTCGACGTCGTGCGGATGAGGTGTCTCATGTGTCGTTCAGATAAACCCGCAGAGCCGCCACGTGACCGCGATTCCCGATGCTTCCATCTCCGGGAGCCGGACACGCTCGTCTCGCGGCGAGCTTCCTGATGGTACAACCGCGGGCAGGGATGGCCGGTGACCGGGCCGTCGATGGCATCGATCTCTCGCTCCGGGAGAATGACACGTCGTTTCCCGCGCCGTACGAGAGCGCGGAGGCTGGGCCACCCGCCCGTCTGGGCGACGCCGCGGGCGAGCTCACCGCGCGTCGACAGCGAAGTCTCTGGGGTGATGCCTGGCGCCGGCTGCTTCGCAACAAGCTGGCGGTCATCGGCCTGGTGGTCGTGACCTTCTTCATCCTGATGGCCGCGCTCGCTCCGGTGCTGGCGCCGTATGGTCAGAATGAGGTCGTCGACGTTCGCCTCGTCCGCCAGCACCCGACTTGGAGCTGGCCGTTCGGTCTCGATGCCAACGGTCGGGACATGTTTAGCCGGATGCTCTATGGTGCGCGCGTCTCACTCGTCGTTGGGGTGCTGGCGCAATTCGTCGTCTTGCTGATCGGCGTCCCGATCGGTGCCCTCGCGGGCTACTACGGCGGGACCGTTGATAACGTGCTGATGCGCTCCGTCGACGTGATCTACGCGATCCCGCAGCTCTTGCTGGTGCTGCTGTTTGTGAACTGGTGGGGACCGGGGCTGACCAACATCTTCCTCGCGATCGGTCTGGTTGGCTGGGTCACTGAGGCCCGCCTGGTCCGCGGTCAGTTTCTCGCGCTGCGGGAAAGCGAGTACGTCACCGCCGCCCGCGCCGCGGGGGCAGGCGGCATCTACATCATCCTCAGGCACATTCTGCCCAATAGCATGACGCCAATCATCGTCGCGCTGACGTTCGGTATTCCCAGCGCGATCTTCACCGAGGCCGCTCTCAGCTTCGTCGGGGTCGGCATCCGTCCTCCCCAGGCGAGCTGGGGGCAAATGGTCGGCGCCGGGAGCCAGGCCGGGTACGTGCAGACCGATCCTCACATGCTGATCTTTCCTGTGCTGGCCATTGGCCTGACGATGCTTGGCTTCAGCTTTCTGGGCGATGGTCTCCGCGATGCGCTCGACCCGCGCGGCAGCGACTGAGCGGCTCGCGCGTTGATGGCAGACCCCGGCCAGATACTGAGCACCGTCTCGAAAGGAGGACCGACCGAGGAAGGAGAGACGACGAGGCGATAGGTCTCGACGATCGACGACATCGGGCCACCAGTGAATCGTCACCCGGGGGTCGTTAACCATGGCGACATCGGACGTCACAGAGGAGGAACAGATGGACGACGAACGTGTCCGACAATTCGCCGAGCAGGTGCGCTCGGCATGGGTGAGCCGGCGGGGTCTGCTCAAGACGGCCGCCGGCGGGGCCGCGGCGGCCGGTCTGGCGAGGGTTGGTGCGGCACCGGCATCGGCCGCGCAGGCCACGCCTACCGCGGGGGACTCCGGCGAGCAGGTCATCTATCACTTCGGGCTGCAAGAAGATCCGACCAGCTTCGACTGGAACCTCGATCTTTACTGCAACGCGGAAGAGACAACCTTTGCGGGGCTGCTCACCTTCGATCAGGACCTCAACATCGTTCCCGACTGGGCCGAGACGTACGAGCAGAACGACGACGGGTCGGTCTATACGTTCCACATCCGAAAAGACAACAAAGGGTGGACCAACGGCGACCCGGTGACCGCGAACGATTTCGTCTGGTCATTTGGCCGTCTGCTCGACCCGGCGAATGCCACGCCATACCCGTTCATTCTCTTCGACATCAAGAACGCCGAGAAGTTCAACAACGGGGAGATTAAATCGGCTGACGATCTCGGTCTGAAAGCGATCGACGACTGGACGCTCGAAGTAACCATGGAAGGGCCTCGCGGCAACTTCCTGCAGAAGGTCGCCTATACCGCCTGCTACCCATCGCACAAGGCATCGGTCGAGGAGCATGGCGACAAGTGGGCCTCCGGCGAGGTTCCGCTGGTCTCAAACGGTCCGTTCAAGCTCGATGAGTGGCAGCATGACGTCAAGGTCGTCACCTCGAAGAACGAGGGGTACTGGGACGCCGAGCGGATTCAGCTCGACGGCGCCATTCACCCGGTGATCCCGGCCGAGAACAGCGTGCTCGCCTACGAGAAGGGCGAGGGAGACCAGCGACTTGATTGGACCAATGTCAGTGCGGCCGACCTGCCGCGTTTCCAGGGTGATGCGACGCTCTCGAAGGAGCTGACACCCTACGTCTATCCAGGAATCTGGATGATGACCTACAACGCGGTCGCACCGTTCGACAAGCTCGAGGTGCGCCAGGCGGTCAGCCACGCCATCGACCGGTCGCGGCTCGTCCAGGTCACCAACGGGATGGCGTTGGAAGCCTACTCAATGGTGCCACCGGGCATCTTCGGCTTCTTCGAGGACCCGACGGTCGGCGACATCCAGAAGTTCGACAAGCAGCTCGCCCTCGATGCCCTGAAGGGTACCGAGTTCGAGGGGGGCAAGAACTGGCCGGCGATCACGATGCACATGCGGGCCAGCGAAGAGATCTTCAATGCCGATCTGATGGGCAACGACATCGTCGCCCAGCTCAAAGAGAACCTCGGCATGGACATCCAGATTGAGGCCATCCCCCAGACAAACTTCACCGAGCAGTTGTTCAAGAACGACTGGCAGCTGATCTTCATCCGCTGGTGGTACGACTACCCGGATGCCGACAACGGCTATGGCGACATGTTCTACAGCCGAAAGAGCTCCGGGAAGCGGCAGGACTGGTCGAACTCGGAGTTTGACGACCTCGTGATCGCTGGACGCTCTGAGGCCGATCCCGACAAGCGGCTGGAGATCTACCAGCAAGCCGAGACCCTCATCCAGAAGGACGCCGGGTACACGCCGCTGGTCTACCGGCTCGATCAGTATGCGATCAAGCCGTTCGTGAAGAATGTGCCGGTCAACCGTCAGGGATCGAAGGTGCCGGACGGCAACATCTATGTCCGCATGTTGACCAACGTGTCGGTCGAAGGACGTCCCGCGGAGTAGCGCCCCCGGGGAACGTGGCAAGAAGGGGAACCGGCCCGGCGCTTAGGCTCCGGGCCGGTTCTCGTCCCGGCCGAATCCACTCTGGGCATCTTCCCGTGCGATACTTTGCCGCCAACAATCGTCACCTGGTATCGACCGGCGTCGGACGTCATTAAGGGGTGGGAGGCTAACGTGGGCAGCGCCGAGGAACAGCATCCAGCCTATCTCTGGTGGAACGGCGAGCGGCGTCGCTGGGGTGACGCGACCGTGCACGTGACCGATCTCGGGTGGTCGACGGTTGGCGCGGTTTTCGAAGGCATCCGTGCCTACTGGAACGAGACATCCGAGGCCCTCTACATCTTCCGCCTACAAGAGCACCTTGAGCGGCTGGCGCGTTCGATGAAGCTGGTCCGGCTCCCGCTGCACTACCCCCTCGATGAGCTCACGTCGGTGATCATCGACCTGCTGCACGTCAATGACGTTCGGGAAGACACCTACATCCGTCCGCTCGCCTATGGCGCGAATACCAGCGGCAAGCGGCTCAGTCAGGGCAGCTCCGAGTCGGCGCTCCTGATCAACACCAGTCCGATGGCGACGCATCTTAAGACCGGGCTGACGATGACGGCCAAGGTCAGCTCGTGGCGACGCATCTCCGAGGATGTCATGCCACCCCGCGTAAAAAACCTCTCGAACTACCGAAACGGTCAGCTGGCGTCGATGGAAGCGCGCCTCGACGGCTACGACACGGCCCTGCTGCTGAATCGTGGCGGGACGGTCGCGGAGGCCCCTGGAGCCTGCGTCATGATCGTTCGTGACGGCCGGATCATCACACCCGATCTCAGCAGCAGCATTTTGGAGAGCATCACGCGCGATGCCCTGATCACCCTTGCGAGGGATGGATTGGGGATCGAGGTGGTCGAGCGGCAGATCGACCGAACCGAGCTCTACCTGGCCGACGAGGTCTTCACCTGCGGCACCGCGGCCGAGATCACCCCGGTGGTGTCAATCGATAAGTACGACATCGGCAGCGGCACCCAGGGACCGGTCACTGCCGCCCTTGAAACACTCTTCTTGCGTGTGCTGCGAGGCGAGGAGCAGGCGTTTGCACACTGGCGGACCACCGTCGATGTTGCGTCGCCAGTCGGCGTCTAGGTCATCGCGGAACAGGACCCGGTCCAGCGTTGGAACTGCCGTTCCGGCGTCAGCCTGTGCCTCGCCTGGCGGGGAATCGCGGCTCCTGCGCCCGGGGTCCTCGTCATCGAGAGCGGGACGCCTCATGTCAAGGGGGGCGCGGGGACGCTTGACCACCGAGACCGGGACAGGACGGTAGGTATCGCGTCGTACGACCCCGCCGGTGATCGCCGCGTAGACTTCGGGGGCCCACCGCTGGTCGAAAGGCTGGCGCGAGGTGTTGATCGGCGGAAATAGCGTCGCGTCATCCGCTCGTTGAGGAGCCCGACCGGTGATCAAGTCAGAGAATCGTTCACGCGCGCTTCCCCGTCACGGTGAGGGGAGGTGGCCCTCGGCGCCTCCACGGCGTTTCCTCCAATTGGTGTTGGGTGCGCTCGTGCTCAGCCTGACATTCGGGGCCGGGATCGGCTTCGACCGGGTCACGACCAACCGAGGTCCAGACGCGAGTGCGGCGTCCTCGTTCACGGATTCGCCCGAGTTCGACGTGCTGCAACAGACGTGGAACCTGATCCACGACGACTACGTCGAGGCCGATAAGGTGGACGACACCGATCTGATTTATGGAGCGGCGTCGGGCATGGTCGACGCCCTCGGCGATACCGGGCATTCCCGGTTTCTCAATCCGGACGAGGCACAAGACTTCGACGACGAAACAAGCGGTACGTTTGTGGGCATTGGCGTCGAGCTGGATATCAGGGATGGGCGTCCAGTCGTGATCGCGCCGATCGACGGTTCACCGGCCGACGAGGCGGGCGTCTTGCCTGGCGACACGATTCTTGAGGTGGGCGGTCAGTCGACGGACGGGCTGACCTATGACTTGCTCAAAGATCTGATCCGCGGTGATGAGGGAACATCGATCGATCTGACGCTTCGCCATCCCGGCGCGGATGGCTCGTATCGCGTGACGCTCACGCGGCGCTCGATCACGATTCACCCGGTCTCCTGGCGCATGTTGCCGCGTGCGGTCGCTCAGGTCCGCATCAGCGAGTTCTCGTCTGGCACTGCCAGGGCGCTCGACGAGGCGCTGGCCACGGCTCGGAAGGATGGCGCGACCGCCGTGGTGCTCGATGTGCGGAACAATCCCGGTGGACTCGTCTCGGAGGCGATTGGTGTGGCGAGTGAGTTCATGCCGGAAGGCACCACGGTCTTTCAACAGCAGGAGAAAGACAAGAAACCGGTCCCGGTCAAGACCGTCGGGACTGATGGGGAGTGGCTCGACCGGCCGCTGGTCGTGCTGACCAACGAATACTCGGCGTCGGCCGCCGAGATCGTCGCTGGTGCCCTCCGGGATAATGGCCGCGCCCGGTTGATCGGGACCAAGACCTTCGGCACCGGGACAGTGCTGCTGCCATTCGAACAGGACGACGGCTCGGTGGTGTTGCTTGGCACGGCGCTCTGGCTGACCGCTGATGGTGAGCAGCTCTGGCGCAAAGGGGTCGAGCCCAGCCGACAGGTTGAGTTGCCGTTTGATGCCGTGCCGAGTCGCCCCTCAGACGACGGATCGGTCACGGTGGCGGAGCTGGGCCAGTCGAGCGATGACCAGCTCCAGGTTGCCTACAGGGAAGTGACCGAGCCAGGCCACAATCTGCCGGCGCCACCGGCGCCGCAGCAGCCGTGACAGCCGTGACAGCCGTGACAGCCGTGACAGCCGTGACAGCCGTGAGGGTGACGACGACGACGATGGAAACGGGCCAGGAGTGAAACGTATCAAAAGGAGAGCCCCATGAGCGATCACGATCACGCCACCGAGGACGAGTCGACGCCGGAGGACCAGGCAAAGCCGGCCCGTCCGGGTCACCAGCAGGCGATCGCCGGCGGGATGTCTCCCGCCGAGCGAGAGGTGATCGGCCGCCGCGGCTATGACGAGGGCGAAGACGAGAGCCAGACCGAGAACGAGGAGCACTGACGTCCCAGCGGTCCATCTGGACATATCGACCGATGCGGCTCGGTCGTTTTCGTCGTAGGCGTTGCTGACCGCGAGGGACTGACGTATCGTCAGCGGTCCAGGCGATCGACCAACGTCGTGAATGATCGCTAAGAATGCCATTGGCACCGACGGTGCCCGACACCTCCTGATCGTCCTGGGTGCCCTGGATGGCGCCGTTGACTCGGTCGAGCAACTGACCGGTCAGCGCGGTGGAGGGCGGTCGGCCCGCAGTAGACCGACCGCGGGACGCCGTTCGGGACGGCTCACCACGTCGAGGTCCGCTGGCCGGAAACCGTCAACCGCTGTGGTATCGTTTGGCGGCTCGCGGTTGGCGCGGGCTGACCGGATTGACGGTCCCGCGTAGCCCACGGTGGAGTGGTACCCCGCGCATGCTATCGACCGAGATGTGGCCGCCGCAGGCAATTCGGGCCTGGACCCTGGCACAGCGGTTTCAAAAGTTCCTCATCGTTGGAGCGATTGGCCTGGGCGTCAATGCGGCGATGCTCTTCATCCTCTATGACCTCTTCCAGCTCCGGCTTTCTGTCGCTTCCCCGATGGCAATTCTCGTCTCGATGGTCATGACCTTTTTTCTCAACGAGCTCTGGACCTGGCACGACCGGGGGGGCGGTAGAATCGCCACGCGGGCAACGCTGTACGCCGCGGTGAACTCGGGCGGGCTCGTGATCAATACGGCGATCCTGCTCTATGTTGGTTCCCACAGCGGCATGCATCACCAACTCGCAAACCTGATCGGCGCCGGAGTGGCGGCGCTCTGGAACTTCGCCCTCAATCACTTCATCACCTGGCGAGCGTAGCGCGGCCGGTTGGCGATGGCCCACGTAGCGGCCCGTCAGGGCGCCCGAGATGCCCGCTCGATTGACGCTGAGCGGGTAGACAGCCGATGGCGAGCGCTCGCCATCGATCGGTCATGGCTGCTCCCACTGATGGCGATTTTCGTGGTCAAGCAGTTCTTGCTTCTGGCCATGATCGGACCGTTCTCCGGCCACGACGAGGTCGATCACTTCTGGTATATCGCCCGCCTCGGCGCTGGACATGGTCTGGGCGTTGTCGGTGAGGTGGTGCTGCCCGCCGAAGCGGACCCGTACCGCGCCTACGTGGCGAACTATCCATCGAATGCAGAGGTGATCCAGCCGCCGCTCTACCATCTGCTCCTGGCGCCGATCGAGCGTCTGATTCCAGGCTCGCCGGTGAACGAGCTCTACGTGCTCCGGTCGTTCTCGATCATCGTGGGAGCGCTCGTTGTCTGGCTGGCCTATCTCACCGGGAGGGTGCTGTTTCCGGACTCGCCGCTGGTTCGAGCGGGTGTGCCGATTTTCGTCGCGTTGCAGCCGCAGCTTTCGTTCGAAGCGGCCATCATCAACCATGACATTCTGCTCATCCTCCTTGTCTCCATGTCGCTGTATCTTGCCCTCCTCGGAGTGCGGGACGGCTTCAGCAAGCGCCACCTTCTGCTCCTTGGGCTGGTTGGTGGTGCTGGACTCTGGACCAAGGTCAGCTTTGGGCTCATCTTGCCGGTGGTGGCCGTTGCGGTGGCCTACGCGTGGTGGGATCGCCGGGAGCCGCTTCGTGGTCTCGCCGCGGACCTCGCACGCTCGATCGGCCTGTCGCTGCTGCTGATCTGCCCCTGGTTCGTTCGGTCGCTCTGGCTCTACGGCGACCCGACCGGCGCCGCCAGGCTGCGCGAGATCCCGACCTTCGGCGACCAGGCGCAACGGTACCCCGAGATGCTCGGATCGATGACCTTCTGGCGGCAAATGCTGGAGGACCTTTGGGGAAACTACGGTTGGCGGCAGATCCCGTTCGATCCGGTCATGTTTCGCGTTATCTGGATCGTCTGGGGTGCGGCGCTGCTCGGGCTGGTTCCCTTACTCCTGCGAGGGGGAATCCTGCGCCGGGGAAACCGATCGGTCTTCTCCGCGTTTCAGCGGCGGGGGCTGGTGCTGCTGCTGCTTGCTCTGCTGCTCCTCGTCTTCGGGGTGCTCTATGTCGGCACGCTCCAGTTCACCCAGGCACGATTCGCCTTTCCGGGGATGATCGCGTTTGCTGTGTTCACCACCTTGGGGATATCCGGATGGTTGCCCGAGCGATCCCGGACGGCGGCGCTACCCGTGCTCTTCCTGCTCCTCGTCGTGCTTAACACGATCGTCACCCTTCGGTTTATCCTCCCGTTCTACTATGGTTCTGGCGGGACACTCGGACCATGACTGATCTGTCCCGGCGGGCGATCCCTCTTGGTATCGGCCTGGTCATGCTTGTCAGTCTCGTCGGGTTGTTCATCCCGTGTGAAGTTCGTCATAGTGCACCGTTTGGGTTCCGGCCAACGTTCGACCGCCCACGTGGAATCGCGGTACCGGGGGGCTTCATCTCGCCGAATTACCCCAATCTCGATCGTCTCGACCTCGATATCCGTGCCTACTCCCGGGAAGACCGGTATGACCTGACGATCCACCTCCGGCCAGACGCACCTGGCGCGCCGGATGTCAGAACCATGGTGCTGAGCGTTCCTGGGCACCAGATCTGGCACGTCAAGACACCGCTCGCGAACCCGTTTGTCTCTGTGCGTTTCCCGCCGATCTCCGAATCAAGCGGACGCCGGTACTATGTCTGGATCGAGCCGGGGCCGAAGCACCGGGACGATGTGGTGACGATGTGGAGCATCAAAAGTTATTCTCATGTCCCGGTGAAAGATGTGCTGGCCGCGTTTCTCCGGGAGGCTCCCGGGTTGGGACCATATGCCCCGATGCTCCGGACGATGCTGGCCACGCTCATGCTCTGCATGGTGATCGGCGTCGGCTGGCTGTTGGGAGCGCTCGCGACGATGGCACGGCCGCTCCCCCGAACTGACGATGCCGAGGTGGCCCCTCGGTGGCATCGACCTCCGGCCGGTGGTATACACTAAAATCGTTCCCGCGCCGTCCGTTGCGGCGCGGTGTTGCGTTCGGTCCCTGAAGGGGAACGGGCAGACGCGAACGCAACGCGTACGGCGTCCTCGCTTCGACGCCGATTCCATGTAGTCGTGAATCCGCTGAGGAAGGACGCAGCGCATGCAACTCCCGCGCGACGACGATGCCGGCGCCAGCCGGCCCAACGGCAATGGAGCGGCGGGGGCGCTGAACGGGTCGCAGCCGTCCACGGTCATCATGGGTGCCGGACCGGGCGGTCTCTGCTCCGCCTATGTGCTGAGTAAAGCCGGCGCACCGGCGTTGGTGCTGGAGAAAGCGCCCTTCGTCGGTGGGCTGGCCCGCACCATCAGCCGCCAGACGGAGTACGGTGAGTTCAAGTTCGACATCGGTGGCCACCGCTGGTTCACCAAAAATGAAGAGCTGAACGACATCTTCCGTGAGGTCGTCGCCGATGAGTTGCTCTGGGTTAATCGGATCAGCCGGATCTACTTCGACGGCCGGTATGTCGATTATCCGCTTAAAATCTCGAATGCCTTGAAGGCCATCGGGCCGGTGACCTCAGCGGTCGCCATGGCCGACTACCTGCGGACGCGGGTTTCCCACCGCCTGCGCCCGCAGGAGATCGTGTCGATGGAGGATGCCTACATCGATCAATTTGGGCCCACCCTCTATAAGCTCTTCTTCCAGCGATATTCCGAGAAGGTGTGGGGTCTTCCCTGCGATCAAATGAGTGGCGACTGGGTCTCCCAGCGGTCGAAGGGGATGTCGCTGCTGACGGCGGTGAAGGACGCGATCATTCCCTCCAAGGGGAAGGTCGTCAGTCTGATTGACGAGTTCATGTATCCGCGAGACGGCTTTGGTCGTTTCTCGGAACGGATGGCGGACGGTATCGCATCGATGGGGAACCAGGTGCGCCTTGGCGCCGGTGTCGAGCGCGTCCATCGGGAGGGGACTCGTGTTACCGGGCTGACGATCAGCACGGACCAGGGGACCGAGCGGATCGAGGGGGACCAGTTCATCTCGTCGATCCCGCTGACACTGCTCGCGAAGATCGTCGATCCGCCGCCACCCGCTGATGTCCTTGCCGCGGCTGATAAGCTCACGTTTCGGAACATCATCACGGTCAACATCATGCTCAAGAAGCGACAGGTAACTGACGATACCTGGCTCTACGTGCATGACCGCAACATTCTCTTCGGGCGATTTCACGAGCCGAAGAACTGGAGCGCGGCCATGGTGCCGAGCGACGATGTGACGTCGCTCGTCATCGAGTATTTCTGCTCGTTTGGCGATCACATCTGGAGCATGACCGAGGAGCAACTCGTCGAGCAGACGATCAAGCATCTGATCGAGGATATGAAGTTCATCTCGCGCGATGAGGTCATCGGCGGGTTCGCGGTGCGCGCACCCCGCGCCTACCCCTCCTACGTCATCGGCTACGACGAACCGCTGGCGAAGATCAAGGCGTTCGTCGATACGCTTGAGAACCTCCAGATCATCGGGCGGTATGGCACGTTCCGCTACAACAATACCGACCACTCGATTGAGACGGGGTTGCTGGCGGCGAAGAACATCCTGGGTGAGCAGCACGACCTAGATCGGGTCAATGCTGACCAGGAATATCACGAGATCAAACGCGTGTCGGAGCCGGTGAGCATGGGACGCAACGCCTGAGCGGTGAGGTCACTGGCTGGGGTGGTCTTGCTTGACGAGGGTGTTCCGGCGTAGCCGTCGGCTGCTTCCCAGGAGCGTGGTCGCGGAGGAGTCGATGGCCGAGCTGGTAGAAGGGGCTGCCACTCAACACGTCGAGCGTGTCGCCAGTCTCGGTCGGGAGGGGTGGCGCGCGCGAGTCGAGGGCTGGTCCACCATACGCCGGTTCATTCTGGTCCTGCTCGTGCTGTACATCGTCAAGCAGGGTATTTTCGTCGTTGCCTTCCACCCGTTCTCGGGCCACGACGAGGTCGCGCACTACAGTTATCTCCAGACCGTTGCGACCGAGCACCGGGTACCGATTCTGCTCGAAGACCGGCTCCCGGAAAACCTCTATCGCTATTGTCGCTATGTCCTGAACTGGGATCCCTGCCGGCCGGCCGATACCCGGTGGTTGGCCAATCCGCCCAACTGGGCGACCTATGGCGCGGCGGGGGCGCACCAGGTGGGAATGCAGTACGCGGCGAACCATCCGCCGCTGTACTACTTGCTGATGACGCCGCTCTACTGGATCAGCGACAGCCAGTCGGCCGTGGTTCAGCAGTATCTGCTGCGCGTTGCGGCAATCCCCTTCGGGCTCCTGACGGTCTTCCTCGCCTTCCGAACGGTGCGGGCACTCTTCCCGGGCGACGCCTTTCTAGCGGTAACAGTGCCGGCGTTCGTGGCGTTCCAGCCGCAGGTCTCCTACGAGGCCGCGATGGTCAACAACGACATCGTCGCCATTGCCCTGTATTCCTGGATCCTCTACCTCCTCGTCACCGGTATTCGGGACCGATTCCCGCGCCGGATCTCGGTGCTCCTCGGCGTTGCGTTGGGAATGGCACTGCTTTCCAAGGGAACGTCGATCACGGTGCTGCCAATCATCGCCCTGGCGGTGGTGCTCGGCCTCGGGTGGCGAAACCTCCGGGGCTGGCTCTCGACTGGCGTGATGATCGCCGCGATCGGGGGGCTGATCGCCTTCCCGTGGTATCTCTTTCTCTGGCGGACCTATGGCAATCTCGATGGATTCGAGCAAATCTCCAAACTCCAGTGGTGGAACTATTACCGCCAGGCGAAACCAGGCTTCTTCGATCTGCTCTTCAACCGGAAGTTCGTTGCCGATCGGTTCGCCGAGACGTGGGGTCAGTTCGGCTGGCGGTTGATCCCGCTGAGCACCGCGCTGCTCTGGGCCATCGCCATCCCGCTCCTCGTCGGCGCAGGTGGTCTCGTGCAATACGCCGTGACGGCACGGAGTCGCGACGATCTGACCGGTGATGGGGAATCAGTCATGCGGCCCGCCACCTGGCAGGTCAGCGCCTTGCTCGTCTTGCTGGCGACGGCGATCGTCGCCTATCTGGCCGTGGTCCAATTCGGAACGACCTTCAGCCTGACCCAGGCGCGCTACTTCTTCCCCGCGGTGAACGCCGGTGCGATCCTGCTGATGCTTGGCTTACGGACGGTGATTCCGCGGTCTGCTCATCGCTACGGTCAGGGCGCGATTTTTGCCGCGCTCGTCTTGCTCAACGTCCTCGTCTTTACCCAGTACGTGATCCCGCATTACCGGGCCACCTAGCCAACGTTGGAATGACCATGCTGACTCACGAACGCACTGCGCCCTCCTCGTCCGTCCAGCGGCCCTCGGCTCGGGTCACCTTGGGGTGGGCCAGGTGGAGTATCATGCCGCGCCTGCTGGCGTGGTCCATCGAGGCCGGCGGATTGCTGCTCTTTGTCGCCTTCGGATCGGTGCCGGTTGAAAGTGGACCAGATCGCGGAACGTGGATTGGGATCGTTTCAACCTGGTTCGTCTACTCACGTCATCTGCCCCAGGTCGGCCATTCGACGCTCCTGCATATGCTCTTTGCCTGCTGTCTCGCCATGACGATCGTCACTGCCCTGTGGGGCGTCTGGCTTGCACTCGGGGCGGTTCCCGAGCAGTCGATCGGGACCGACCGCACACCGCTGGCGTGACCAATGACCTCCACGTGACATCGCGGTCGCCAGGGGCGCCGACCAGTCATGTTCGGCGCGCTGCCCATCGCTCGCGCTTCCGCGGTCAGCCGTGGACGTGGGCCTGGATCATTGCCGGTCTGCTCGTCGTCATCGACACCATCGTCCGCCTCGGCCTCCTCGACTTGATGACGACGGTCCGAAGTGGGAACAGCGCGGTCCATCTGCCGGCGATCTACGCCACGGTCGACCATCCGTTTCACGTCGCGCGGGCGGAGACGCTACGGCGGGCGCTGGCCGATGGCCACCTGCTTCGCTGGATGCCTCATCACCAGGGTGGCTACCCCGTTGAGTTCTATCCGCTGGGCGTTGCCTGGCTCGATATCGGACTCTGGGGGCTGCTTGGCGGGATGCTGCCGATGGCGGCCGTGCATAAGCTGGTCGTCGGCCTGATCTTTCTTCTCCCCGGGGCGGGCTTCCTCCTGGCCGCCCGGCGAGATCGGTGGCCGCTCGGCGTGGGAGTCACCGCACTGGTGGCGCATCTGGTCGTCCCCGGCGGCTGGTGGCACGGGGGATATACCGAGCTCGTTCAGTGGGGGTTGGTGACCAACGTTGCGGCGAATGTGGCGTTGCTCTTCGTCCTCCTCTTCCTGACATCGTATCTGCAGGATGGGGGCCGGACCGCTCTGGGCGCGTCGCTTGCTGCCGCGTTCGCGATCTATAGCAATCCCCGATCACTGATCGCCCTGGCGGTCATCGGGCTCGGGGTGTTGCTGGCGTCGGTCTCCGGTGGCCCCGGCCGCGGAGATATCTGGCGGTCCGGGCGCAGGTTGCTCGCCGTCGGGCTGGTCACGATCGCCCTGACCGGCCCGGAACTCTTGTCGCTGCTGCGGTTCGCCGATCTCTACTACTTCGTCCATTACCAGTCGTACAGCGGGGCGGGCGACTTCTTCCAGAACGCACGCGACGCGGTCTCGTTTCCGGTCTTTCTCCTCGGCGCTGGAGGAGTGGTTGCCGGATGGTGGCTGCCTGCCAGGATCGTAACCCGTGCGGCGGCGATCACGTTGCCGCTCTATGTCGCCGTCACCCTCGCTCTCACCCTCGGCCCGTCCGGGATCGACCAGCTTGAGACAACCAGGCTCATGCCCTTTCAGCGCCTGCTGACCATCTACCTCGCTGCGGTCGGGTTGTGGTCGGGTGTCACCTGGGTGATCCGATGGCTGCCGGGCCGGCGCACAGCAGGTCTCGGCGGAGGTATCTGTCTCCTGCTGGTCACGCTGTTTGCCGTGCGGTCGATCGCACCATCGAACGCCGAACCACCGGCATTGACCTATCCGCCCGCGCCGTCGCGCGGACTTTTCGCGGTTGAGACCGCGGCGGTGCCGGAGCAAGTCGCCTTTGAGCGGGCGGTTCGGGCAGCCGATGCGGCGGCGCCCCCCGGTACGGCGATCCAGGTCATCGGGTCGGCGCTCTCCTGGCATCAGCGGCTCTGGGCGCCGATCTTTTCAACGCGGCAGTTCTTCTACGACGATTGGCTCTGGGACTGGAACCGCTGGCATGTCGGACCACGGGATTTCGACCCCCTCGTTCGTCACTCATATCCCAGACCCGATCTCGCGCTCAGTCGCGACTATCTCGATCGTCAGGCGATCGGGGCTATTGTGGTCACGGGCACCTCGCGGCCGGCGGCTGCGGCGTCGACCGAGCTCTCGTCGGTTCGGGCCGGGCTGTTCGATGTGTATACGGTCCGTGACCCGCGGACCCTTGTGACCGAAGGCGGTCGCAACGCGACGGACATCGGGGCGACTGACAACCGGATCGCCGCGACGATCGACGGTCCGGGTGGAGACGTCCTCCTGCGGAGGAACTGGCATCCGCGCTGGCGCGTCACCGTCAACGGGGTTCGGGTCGCGACCGCCCGCGGTGAGGGCGGCTACATCGCGATTAAGGTTCCAGCCGGGAAGGTGCGCGTCGAGATGACGTACGCAGTGGACCGGATCGACTGGCTCGGACGCCTGGCCGCCCTGGCAGGAGTCGTGACGGTCATCTCGCTCTTGCTGCGACCAGGGTTTGAGCCGGCTCATCGTCGCACGGCACGCTCGCGGTAACGGCGCACAGCGTCATTGGAAGCGACCCTGACGGTGCACGGCGACCTTGTTGTCGCGCCCAGTCGAGATGCTGAACGGCTCGTGTTGACCGGCCGATCGTCATTGCTCGGGCAGCGTTAGGCGGTTGGACAGGGCTTGATGGGCCGAAGGCTAGACCCAGGGGTCGATCGGTGTATCGATCAGCGTTGGCGATGGGTGGTCGAGCGCGGCCAGAATCGCCGACTCAAGTGCGGCGGGTGTTTCGGCGCGGGCGCCGGGGATGCCGTAGGCCCCGGCCAGGGCGACGTAATCGGGGTTCACCAGATCGACGCCGAGATACCGGCCATCGCGCTCGCGTCGCTGGGCGTCCTTGACCGCGGAGTAGGTCGAGTCGTTGAAGATGACGATTGGGAGGCTGAGTCGTTCCTGGACCGCGGTACCGAGCTCCTCCATCGTGAACTGAAAGCCGCCGTCGCCGCAGACCGCCACCACCGGCGTCTCCGGACGACCGATCTTGGCGCCGATCGCGGCCGGCATCGCGAAACCGAGCGTTCCGTAGCCGTAGGGGAAGAGGAAGGTGCGCGGAAGGTCCGCGGGATAGAGTCCCCAGCAGGCGTAGCTCATCATCGTCATATCGTGGGTGATGATACCGCCAGCCGGAATCGCGTCGCGCAGCGCGTCGATATAGGGCAGCCGATCGAACCCGAAGGCAGTTCCTCGGGCGGCGTCGCGCGCCGCGGCGATGCGATCCAGCTCCCAGCCCAACCAGGAGTTCCAACCGGTCGCGAGCAGATCGAGGAGCTGTGTCACCGCGATGGTGGCATCGCCGACGATCGAGACGGTTGGTCGGAGATTGAGCGTCATCTCAGCGGGGTCGATGTCGATCCGGACGACCGTTGACGGGAGAGGAAACTGAAACTCCTCCGTTTCCTGAGCGCCAAGCTTGGCCCCAATCACGATCAGGGCGTCCGCCTCTCGAAGGAGTCCATCGACGGCATTTCCTGGTTGCCAGAGCGAACCCAGAGATCGCGGGTGGTGCTCTGGCACCACACCTTTGCCCATGACCGACGTCAGCACTGGCGCCCCGAGCAGATCGGCCAGCTCAACAATCACCTCGCTGGCGCCGGAGCTAGCCGCGCCGCCGCCGCAGTAGATTGCCACGCGCTTCAGTCCTCGGAGCCGATCGGCAGCGTCGTGCAGGCTCGCGGCGTCGATGTCGGGTCCGATCGGGCGCGCGGCATCAATGGTCGCCGTCGCTTCCTGGTCGAGGACATCGAGAGGAAACTCCAGATGTACCGGCCGGGGCCGACCCGCTGTCATCCGGTGAAACGCCTCTGCCACCGCGGCCGGTGCTCGTGACGCGTCCAGGATCCGGCTATTCCACGATGTCACGGCGGCCATCACCCCAAGCTGATCCTTAAGATCGTGAAGGCTGCCACGCATGCCGTCGATGTATGCGCGTTCGACGTTGCTGCTGATGACGAGGACTGGCGATGAGTCGGTGTAGGCCTGGCCAATCGGCGTAGCGATGTTGGTGACGCCTGGACCGGTAATGACCATGGCCACCCCGGGGCGCCCGGTCGCTCTGGCGTAGCCGTCGGCCATGAAGCCGGCGCCCTGTTCGTGGCGTGCAAGCACGTGACGAATCGAGGATCGGCCGAGCGCGTCATAGAAGGCGAGCGTATGGACGCCTGGAATACCGAAGACCGTATCGACGCCGTGCGCTTCCAGGGCCGCCACGACGAGTTGCGCTCCGGTTTGCCTGACGGTCGTGAGGGGCAAGGGGCTTCTGCCGGCAGCGGACGAGGTCATCGGTTCAAGCATGGTCATAGCGTGCCAGTCCTCGCTTCACATGGTCGTCACGATGCGCTCTAGCAGGCACGGGCCGGCCTCCCGGTTCCGTGGTGGATCGGGCGCCGATCCGGTCATTCGGAGATCGATCGAATGACTCGGTCCAGCGGGGTATCAATCGTCGACCGCGCCGCAATACTGTCGCTTAGCTGGAATCGGGGCCTCGGGTCGCGAGCCACGAGGTACCCTTCGCAGACAGCCGCCAGCGCGAGCGGCCGCGCCCTCGGGTTGTCCTATCTGGCTCAACGAGGCCCCGTGCTTTCGCACTCGTGAACACCGCGTCGACGAACGGACCGGGCCATCCCAGCGTCTCGGCCAATATCGATCGCTCGGAGGTCAACGAAAAACCGTCCTGGCGTTCTCCGATTCCAGTCAGGAGCGGCGTCAGGAACGGATCGAATGGTGACGACTTCGGTTCCGCTGTTTGTTGATTGACCATCACTTCACCAATCGTTCCACGGACTCCGTGCCGCGGGCAGAGGCAGCACGTCGATTCTAGCATTGGCTCCAGCTGTTGACTGCTATTCTTCCTCCCATTGAGGGACGAATGCCCCTCGTCCCTACAGGTCGCCAGCGCGAGCATGATCGGTGAAGACGATGCCAACAAGCCGGTGAGCGGTCAGGACGATCGGATCGTTCGGGCGACGGTTCTCCCCGGGGGAGACCTCGTGGCGGCGGTGCTCAATCGAGAGGTCATGAGCCTGGCCGACCGCGGCGGCGCCAGCAATCTGGTTGGGGACCGATGGGCCGATCTCTGTGCCGAACACGCGCTGGCATGGCACGGAACGACGGTGCCGGTCCCGGACGCCGACGCTACACCGCTCACGGTTGAGCGAGTGGTCCGCCTGGACGCGACACCGCAGATCGCGGCGGCCGCCTCCCGCCGCGGACTTCAGAACCCCGATCTGCTCCTCGTTGGTGAACGGGACGGGGCGCCGACGATCCAGGCGGCTGATGCCAAGTTCTCGGTGGAGACCGCGCGTTCCAAGCAGGTGAGCCCGGCCGTTGTCGAGGCGCTCCTCGGTTTGCGTGATGTCCTGCCAGACCTGGCGGGCGGGCCGCTCCCCGAATCAATCGCCATGGCGCCAGGGGTCTTCCTCTGCCCTGATTACCCATTGACCCATCTCATGTTGCGGCGCCGGGTAGGCATCCTTCGCACGACGGTTCGCCCGGAAGAGGTCGTGATGGTTCCCGCCCCCGCCGATATCTTCTTTGGTGAGCTGGAAGGCGCCGCGGTGATGCCCGTCCTGGCGGGCGTCGACAGGTTGCCGGTTCGCCTCAATGAGAGCCTGCTCGCAGGACTCTATTACTTCCGACTCTCACGAGCGGCGGTCGGTTGCTGGCTCGATGCCACCAAGCCGCTCCTGCTCTACCATGACCACCTCGCGGTCGATGAGGCATCGGTCGCGGCGGAGACCGCATCTCGGACGACCACTGCCTCAAGCGCCTACGGTCTCGTCGAGCAGTGGCATGCTGACGTCCAGGTGGTACGGGCCGACCGGGCGGCGGTTGAACAGGTTGCCGGGTTGCCACTGGTGAGCCGCGATCTGCGCGAGT
>JAABUR0100000477.1_pt1 | contig 86979 bp, 90 predicted proteins | sample 5560091 | NCBI WGS metagenome assembly JAABUR01 (sample SAMN10711879, study PRJNA513375) | rock metagenome | isolation source: Antarctica rocks | place: Antarctica: Victoria Land, University Valley sud | reverse complement strand
CCACTCCGAGGGGAGGGCGCCGACGGAGCACGAGCGGGGCACCATCGCCCAGGCCGGCCACCTGGCCGCCATCGCCCTCGAGCGCTTCGACGCGGAGAGCCGCCTGGCCCACCAGGCGCTCCACGACACGCTCACCGGGCTGCCCAACCGCACGCTCCTCCTCGACCGGCTGGGCCACGCCCTCGCCCGGGCCGGCCAGCTCGACGAGGAGCTGGCGGTGCTGTTCATCGACCTCGACCGGTTCAAGGTGGTGAACGACGGGCTCGGCCACGGGGCCGGCGACCAGCTCCTGATCGGCTTCGCCGAGCGGCTGCGGTCCATCGTGCGGCCCGACGACACCGTCGCCCGCTTCGGAGGCGACGAGTTCGTCGTGCTCTCCGAGCGTCCGGACGGATCCCGCACCATCCTCGCCATCGCCGATCGGCTTGAGGACTCGCTGTCAGCTCCGTTCCTCATCGACGACGGCCGCGAGGTCTACCTCACCGTCAGCATGGGGCTCGCCGTCGGGCGGGGGCCGAGCGCCGAGGTGATGCTGCGCAACGCCGACGCCGCCATGTACCGGGCCAAGGAGCGGGGGCGCAACCGGCTCGAGGTCTTCGACGAGGCGATGCGGGCCGACGCCGTGGCCCGCCTCAACCTCGGCAACGACCTCCGACGGGCGATGGCCCGGGAGGAGTTCACCGTGCTGCACCAGCCGGTGGTCTCGGTGGCCACGGGGAAGGTGGTCGGCGCCGAGGCTCTCGTGCGCTGGCTCCACCCCACCCGCGGGCTCCTCATGCCGGACGAGTTCATCCCCGTCACCGAGGAGAGCGGGATGGTCGTGGCCCTCGGCGCGTGGGTGCTCGACACCGCCCTCGGCCAGGCCCGTCGCTGGGCGGCGGAGATCGACCTGTCCGACTTCACGTTGTCGGTCAACGTGTCGGCCCGGCAGCTCAGCGCGCCCGGCCTGGTGGAGCGGGTGGCCCGTCTACTCGAGATGCACGGGTGGCCGGCCGAACGGCTCTGCCTCGAGCTCACCGAGTCGGTGCTGATGCACGACGTCGACCTCGTTGGCGCCGACCTCGTGCGCCTCAAGGAGCTCGGCGTGCGCCTGGCCATCGACGACTTCGGTACCGGCTACTCGTCGTTGACGTACCTGCAGCGGCTACCGGTCGACCTGGTGAAGATCGATCAGTCCTTCGTGGCCGGCCTCGCCGACCCGGCCGAGAGCGGAGGCGACGACCGGAGCACCATCGTCACCGCGGTGGTGAGCATGGCCCACGCCCTCGGGCTTCAGGTGGCGGCCGAAGGGGTGGATCGGCCCGAACAGCTCGCCGTCCTGAAGGGCCTCGGGTGCGAGCTCGCACAGGGGTTCCTCTTCTCCCGCCCCCTCGACGCGGAGCGGTTCGCGGCCCTGCTCCGGGGAGATGTTCGGCCAGCCTGATCAGCGCAGCGGCGGGAGGCGCACGAAGAGGGACTGCAGGAGCAGCTCCTCGGCGGGGAACCGCACGAGCGCCTCGGTGGCGTCGTGCACCGCGCCGATGGCGCCCAGCAGCTCGGACGGATTCTCGGCGTCGGCCAGGCCATCGCGGTAGCGGCGGGCCAGCTCGGTGAACCCGAGCCGCAGCTCGTCGGTGCGCAGGCGTCGCAGCTCGCGCCGGTGACGGGCGGCCAGGTCACCTGCGCCCGAGCCACGCTGGCCGTACCGCGCGATGCGCTCGTCCAACTCGGCCGCCTCACGGGCGTGGCTGGCGGCGAGCGCTCCGGTGGCATCGTCGATGCCCGTCCTCACGTCGTCGACCAGAGCGGCGGCGGTGTGCCCGGTGCCGTCGAGCCGGCTCGGGACCTCTCGCCAGAGCGACACCCGGAGGGCGAGCCGCTCGTCGGTGGCCAGGAGGCGGGCCCGGTCGAGGTCACCATGGGCGGCGTCGGCCACCGAGGCGGCGCGGTCGGCGGGCACCCCCTCGGCTACGAGGGTCTCGAGCACGACCGCCGGGGCCAGCGCGGGGAAGTCGACGCGGGTGCATCGCGACGCCAGGGTCACCAGCTCGGGCGGGACCTCCTCGGCCAGCACGAGGAAGAACGTCCCCGGTGGCGGTTCCTCCACCACCTTCAGCAGCTTGGCGGCCGCCGGTCCGATCACGAGGTGGAACTCCTCGAGGATGATCACCTTGCGGTCCCCCTCCACGGGGCTGCGGCTGGCCCGGTGCACGATGGCCTCCGCCTGCTCGACGGCGATCTGCGCACCGACCCGCTCCACGCGGGTGATGTCGGGGTGCTGGCCGGCCATGGCCAGGTGGCGGTGACGCTCGGCGGTGTCGGGGTCGGCGCCGGCGGCCAGGATCTCGGCGGCAAAGGCGCTCGCCGCCGCCGAGGTGCCGCTGCCCGGGGGCCCGACGAACAGCCACGCGTGCACGGGCCGCTCCACCGCGGCCCGGAGGGCGGCCACCGCGTCGGGCTGCCCGACCACCGACGCCCACACGTCGGTCGTCGTCCGCTCGGCGTTCACCGCTCCAGCCGGTCGGCGAGAGCGGCCCGCACCCGTCGTGCCACCTCGTCCACCGGGCCCTCGCCGTCGATCACGACCCAGCGCCCGGGGTCGGCCGCGGCCATCGCCCGGAACCCGTCGGCCACGGCCCGATGGAACTCCTTGCCGGCGGCCTCCATGCGGTCGCGCTCGCCGCGAAGCCGGGCGGCGGCCACCGGCGCGGCCACCTCCAACAGCACCACCACGTCGGGCTCGAGGCCGACGGTGGCCCAGAGGGACAGTTGCCGCACCTCCTCGGGGGGCAGCCCCCTACCGTGGCCCTGGTAGGCCACCGAGGAGGGGGTGAACCGGTCGGTCACGACGTCGGTGCCCCCCCGCAGCGCCGGCTCGATCACCTCGGCCACGTGCTGGGCGCGGGCGGCGGCCATCAGCAGCGCCTCGGCCCGGTCGTCGAGGGCGACGCTGGCGGGGTCGAGCACGAGGTTCCGGATGCGCTCGCCGAGGGCGGTGCCTCCGGGTTCCCGGGTCAGCACGGCACCGAGGGCGTCGGCCGCCAGCCTTGCCTGGGTCGACTTCCCCGCCCCCTCACCGCCCTCGAAGGCGATCAACCGGCCGCGCTGTCCGCCGGCGCGTGCGGTTTCCGCCACCTCAGGACCGCTTCTTGGCGGCTGCCTTCTTCGCGCCCCCCTTGCGGGCGCCCGCGTTCCTCCCGGCCACCTTCTTGGCGCCGGCCTTCTTGGCGCTCGCCTTCTTGGTCCCGGCCTTGCGGGGTCGACCCGAGGCCTTGGCCGGACCACGGTTGCGGCGGTCCTGGAGCAGCTCGGCGGCCCGGGCATCGGTGATCGTCTCCACCTCGTCGCCCCTGCGCAGCGACGCGTTGGTGGCGCCGTCGGTGACGTAGGGCCCGAAGCGCCCGTCCTTTAGCACCATCGGTTGACCGCTGACCGGATCGGCACCGAGCTCGCGCAGCGGCGGCTTCGGCGCGGACTGACCCCGGCGCCGTTTCGGCTCGGCGTACAGGGCCAGGGCCTCGTCGACGGTGACGGTGAACAGTTGCTCCTCGGACTCGAGGCTGCGGCTGTCGGAGCCCTTCTTCAGGTACGGCCCGTACTTGCCGTTCTGGGCGGTGATCTCCTCGCCGGTGGCGGGATCGGTGCCCACCACCCGGGGCAGGCTGAGCAGGCGCAGCGCATCGTCGAGGGTGATCGTCTCGATGGTCATGTCCTGCAGGAGCGACGACGTACGGGGCTTGTCCTTGGATCCGGGATCGGGCTCGCCGAGCTGGACGTAGGGGCCGTAGCGCCCCGGCTTGGCCAGCACGGTCAGGCCGGTGTCGGGGTCGGTGCCGAGCTCCCGGTCGGCCCTCGGCGCCGACAGCAGCGCCAGCGCCCGCTCCACGGTGAGCTCGTCGGGGGCGATGTCCTCGGGAACCGACGCGGTGTCGTCGCCCCGCTTGAGGTAGGGCCCGAAGCGGCCGGGTCGGACCGCGATCTCGGTCCCGTCCTCGTCGCGCCCGATGGGGATGGCGTTGATGGCGGCGGCGTCGATCTCGTCGAGGCCGCGGTCCACGAGCGTCTTCAACCCGGGCGTGCCGTTGCCGAACCAGAACCGCTTCAGCCACGGCTCCCGCTCGGTGTGCCGGGCGGCGATCTCGTCGAGGTCGTCCTCCATGTGGGCGGTGTAGGAGTAGTCCACGAGGTCGGCGAAGTGGCGCTCGAGCAGGGCAATGACCGCGAACGCCACCCACGCCGGCACGAGGGCCGTGCCCTTCTTCCAGACGTAGCCGCGGTCCTGGATGGTCGACATGATCGAGGCGTAGGTGGACGGCCGACCGATGCCGAGCTCCTCGAGCCGCTTCACCAGCGACGCCTCGGTGAACCGGGCCGGCGGGCTGGTGGCGTGGTCCCGGGCCTCGAGCTCCGGCGCCGGCAGGCGGTCGCCCTCGGCCAGCGACGGCAGGATCGACTCGCGGTCCTCGAGCTCGGCGGCCGGATCGTCGGCCCCCTCGACGTAGGCCCGGAGGTAGCCGGGGAAGGTGATCGTGCGCCCCGATGCCGACCACTCGGTGTCGGTGCCGTCCGTGGTCGGCGCGCCCATGCGCACGGCCACGCTCTGGCCCCGGGCGTCGGCCATCTGGGAGGCGACGGTCCGCTTCCAGATCAGCTCGTACAGCCGGAGGTCGTCACCCCGCAGCTCGGCCCGCAGCGACTCGGGTGTGCGGAAGCGGTCACCGGCGGGGCGGATGGCCTCGTGGGCCTCCTGGGCGTTCTTCACCTTGCGGTTGTAGAGCCGCGGGGCATCCGGCAGGTACTGCGCCCCGTACAGCTCGCGCACCTGGCTGCGGGCGGCGGTGAGAGCAGTCTCGGACAGGTTGAACGAGTCGGTGCGCATGTAGGTGATGTAGCCCCGCTCGTAGAGGCCCTGGGCCACCCGCATCACCTGGGTGGCCGACAGGCGCAGCTTGCGCCCGCCCTCCTGCTGCAGCGTGGATGTCATGAAGGGGGGCTTCGGCGAGCTGCGGAATGGCTTCTCCTCGACGCTGCGCACCGTGAACGGAGCGCCGCCGAGTGCTTCCTTCAGACCGAGGGCCGCGCTCTCGTCGAGGACGGCAAGGTCGTCGCGGCGCGGCCGGCCCTGGTCGTCGAAGTCCTTGCCGGTGGCCACCCGGTGGCCGTCGACGCCCACGAGGGTGGCCGAGAAGGCGGGGTCGGTCGGGAAGGCGGCGGCCAGGTCCCAGTAGCCGGCGGCCACGAACCGCATCCGCTCCCGTTCGCGCTCGACCACGAGGCGCACCGCCGGGCTCTGGACACGGCCGGCCGAGAGGCCTCCGTTGACCTTGCGCCACAGCACCCCCGACACCGGGTAGCCGAACAGCCGGTCGACGATGCGGCGGGCCTCCTGGGCGTCGACCAGGCCGAAGTCGATGTCCCGCCAGTTGGCCACGGCGTGGTCGATGGCGGCCGGGGTGATCTCGTGGAACACCATCCGCTTGACCGGCACGGTCGGCTTGAGCTCCTCGAGCAGGTGCCACGAGATGGCCTCGCCCTCGCGGTCCTCATCGGTGGCGAGCAGCAGCTCGTCGGCGTCGCGGAGGGCGGCCTTCAGCCGCCGGAGCACGTCCTTCTTCGTGTCGTAGACGACGTAGGTGGGCTTGAAGCCGTTATCGACGTCGACACCGAGGCCCTTCGGCTCCAGGTCGCGGATGTGGCCGACGGAGGATTCGACCACGTAGTCGGCGCCGAGGAAGCTCGCGATCGTGCGGGCCTTGGCCGGAGACTCCACGATCACGAGCGGCTTGGCCACGCGGGATAGGTAAAGAGCATCCGCGCCCGGCTGTCAAACAGTGAGCGGCGGCTACGAGGTGGCGGCCTCGTCGCCTTCGTAGCCGATGATGCTGAACGTGGCGCCCTGGGGGTCGGTGATCATCGCCTGACGGCCGTAGGGGGAATCGGTGGGTTCGTTGACGATGGTGGCACCGAGATCCCGGGCCTTGGCGACGACGGCGTCGGTGTCGGCCACGGCGAAGTAGAGGCCCCAGTGGGGCGCCGCCTCCGGGGTGGGCAGGCCGGTCATCCCGCCGAGCTCGTGGTCGCCGAGCTTGAACATGCGGTAGTCCATGTCCTCGCCGCCCCCGCCGTCCTCGCCGCCCATGGGCGGCGACTCGTAGGTGTAACCGAAGACGTTCCCGTAGAACTCGCAGGCGGCGTCGAGGTCGGGGGCGAGCAGCTCGCTCCACACCAGCGAGACCGGCTCGTTTGCGATCTCCGAGCCGTGGTGCCGACCAGCCTGCCACAGCCCGAAGGCGGCGCCGCCCCGGTCGAGGGCGACGGCCATGCGCCCCTGGTCGGCGACGTCCATCGGCGGCATCATCACCGTCCCCCCCGCCTCGGTGATGCGGGCGCAGGTGGCGTCGACGTCGTCGGTGGCCAGGTACGTCGTCCAGGCCACGGGCACCCCCGGCTGGGGCATCCCGCCGATGCCGGCCACCGCCTTGTCTCGGACCCTGGCCATGCCGTAGTGGCCCATCTCCTCGCCCGAGTCCTCGACGTCCCAGCCGAACAGGTCCTCGTAGAAGGCTTGCGCCGCCGGCGGGTCGCTGGGCATCAGGTCGACCCAGGAAGGGGTGCCGGCCGGGTAGGAGGTGAACTCGCTCATGGTGCGGAGGGTAGTGATCGTGGCCCGACTAGAACAGGGGCGGTGGCGACCTTCCTCGACGCCCTCGCCGACCTGGTCTCGGACCCGGTGCTCCGGGCCGAGTACCGCACCGACCCCGAGGCGTGGCTGGTCGACGCCGGCGCCGCCGACATCTGCGGCGAGGACGTCGTGGCCGCCCTCGGCGTGCTCCAGGGCTGGGTGCCGGCGGTCGCCGAGCACCTCGGGGTGGACGACCTCCCCGACCCGGCTCCGGGCGCCGGTGAGACCGAGCGGGCGGCAGCGGTGAGGTCGATCGACCACCTCCTCACCCGACTCGACGACGCCGGCGCCGGTCAGGACGAGGGCGCCGACGCCTGAGCGCGCTTGGACGCGAGAACCAGTATGGCCGAGCCGATGGCGGCGGCGATCACGGAGGCGACGAGGATGCCGACCTTGGCCTCATCCCGCACGTCGCCCGCATCGAAGGCCAGGCCGGCGACGAACAGCGACACGGTGAAGCCGATGCCGGCCAGTGCCGCCACCCCCACCACCTGAACCCACGTGGTGCCGGATGGGAGGTTGGCCACGCCCAGGCGGGTGGCCAGCCAGGCGGCGCCGGCCACCCCGACGGTCTTGCCCACAACCAGGCCGATCACCACGCCCAGCGCCACCGGGCCGGGCGACGTTAGGCTGTCGGCCTCCAGGCGCACCCCGGCGTTGGCCAGGGCGAACAGCGGGATGACGAGGTAGCTGGTCCACGGGTGCAGGGCCACCTCGAGCCGTTCGGTCAACGGCACCGAGGCCCGGATCAGGAACGAGACCCGGCGGACGTCGTCGGCGGAGAGGTCGGACCGGTCCTCCAGCGTGTCGACGATCTCCTCGGCCTCGAGGTCGGCCTGGAACGGCCGGGCCGGGGTGAGCAGGCCCATCACCACGCCGGCGATGGTGGCGTGCACGCCCGACTCGAACACGCACAGCCAGAGACCGACGCCGAGCCCGATGTACACGACGTGGGAGGTGACGTGGGCCCGCCGCAGCACAACCACCGCGGCGACCACGGCGACGGCGCCGGCCAGCCAGCTCAACGCGATGGCCCCCGAGTAGACGACGGCGATCACCACGATGGCCCCGATGTCGTCGACGATGGCCAGGGTGAGCAGGAACAGCTTCAGGCTGGCGGGGACGCGGCGGCCGAGGACGGCCACCACGCCCAGGGCGAACGCGATGTCGGTCGCCATCGGGATGCCCCAACCGCCGGCGCCCTTCCCCCCGGCGTTCACGGCCAGGTAGAGGAGGGCGGGCACCACCATCCCGCCCACGGCGGCCACCACCGGCAGGGCGGCCGCGCGCCGGTCCCGCAGCTCGCCGGCCACCCACTCCCGCTTGATCTCCAGACCGACCACGAAGAAGAACAGCGCCATGAGGGCGTCGTTGATCCAATGGGTGAGGTCCTCGCGGAGCTCGAAGTCCCCGATCGACAGGCCGATGCTCGTGGCGAACAGCGCCTCGTACCCCGCCTTCCACGGGGAGTTGGCCCAGACGAGGGCCACCACCGTCGCGGTCAGCAGCAGGATGCCACCGGCCGCCTCGGTGTCGAGGAAGCGCTGGACGGGCCGGGCCAACAACCGGGCCAGGCGGCGGTCGCTGTCGAACCAGGTGGGCCGGCCGCGGGTCTCGGTCGAGGCCATGGTTGCTCCGTTCGGGGTCGGCGAGGTCGCTCGCCGACCAGGCTTCCCGGCACACCATGGCGTTCAGTTGCCCTGCGGGGGCCGAGGCTACCCGGCGGCGGTACCGTCAGGCCGGTGGGGGCGGGGGCGGGGGCGGTCCGGCGGGTGTCGGTCACGGGCAACGCCGGGGTGGGCAAGTCGACGTTCGGGCGCCGCCTGGCCGAGCACCTCGGCGTGCCGTGGGTGGAGCTCGACTCGATCTTCCACCTACCGGGGTGGATCGAGCTTCCCGCCGAGGACTTCCGCGCCGCGGTGGCCGAGCTCGTGGCCGGTGACGGTTGGGTGGTCGACGGCAACTACCGGACCGTGCGCGACCTGGTCTGGGCGCGCGCCGACACGGTGGTGCTCCTCGACTACGCCCGTTGGCGGGTGATGGCCCGGATCACCCGCCGCAGCCTGGGGCGGGTGCTGAACCGCACCGAGCTGTGGAACGGCAACCGTGAATCGTGGCGGAACCTGCTATCGCGGGACCCGCACCGGTCCATCATCTTGTGGTCGTGGACGAACCACGGTAAGCACCGTTCCCAGCACCTGGCCGCCGCCGCCGACCCTGCGCTTCGCTCGCTGCGTTTCGTGCGCCTGCGCACCCCGGCCGAAGCCGACGCCTGGCTGTCAGCGCTGGGCGACGCCCGAGCCGACCTCCCCTGACCGGTTCGTTCAGAGCCGGCCCCCCAGTGGCGGCAGGGTGTGAAGGACCATCCGGACCACCGTGCCCTCAGGGGAAGGGCGGAACTCCACCTCGTCGGTGAGGATCCGGATCAGGGGTATGCCTAGGCCCCGGTCGAAGTTCAGCCGGGCCGGGTCGGTGACCGGGGGGTGGGCCGAGAGCGAACCGGAGTCGAAGCCGCTCCCGTGATCGGTGACCTCGACCTCGACCCGTTCGCTGTCGAGCAGGCACCGGATGCGGATGCTCTCGGCCGTCTCGGCGGAGTCGTCCACCACCACCGAGGTCTGGGCCTCCATGGCGTTCGTGCACGCCTCGGACACCGAGAGCCGCAGGTCGTCGATCCGGTCTTCGGGGAAGAGGGGGTCGTGGGACGCTGCCGCCGCCACCAGCAGGCGGGCCAGCGCGAGGAACTCCGGCCGGGCCGGGATCTCGAGCTCGACGACCTCGGACATCGCCGGGTCAGCCGGCCGCCACGGCCTCGTCGACGGACCGGTGCATGGGGAAGACCTTGGTGAGCCCGGTGATCTCGAACACCTTGAGGATCCGGGACTCGGTGCACACCAGGGCCAGCTCACCGTCGTGGGTCCGCACCCGCTTCAACGCCCCCACCAGCACTCCGAGGCCGGTGGAGTCGAGGAACTCCACCTTCTCGAGGTCGACGACGATCCGGTGCTGGCCCTCGTTGACCAGGTCGATGAGCTGCTCACGCAGCCGCGGGGCGGTGGCCACGTCGACCTCGCCGGTGACCGCCAGCACCGCCCAGCCGTCCCGATCCGACCGTTCCAGACCGAGGTCGATCAAGGTGGGGCTCCTGGGGAGGGGGAGACGACCCGGAAACGCTACACCGCCCGCCTTGGCGGCCCGGCCATCACCGGGGCGTCACATCGCGGTAATTACGACGAGGGAACTAGGCTCACGGTCCGGCGGCGTCCGGCCGCCCGGCCCGGGGAAACGCCATGGCCCTCACCACCGACGCACCACTCGACTCGCTGCTCCACGCCCTCGACGCCGCCAGTGGCGACCCGGGCCTCGTCCACCTCGAACGCATCGCCGCCCGCCCGGCCCGCACCGCCGGGTTGGACCGTCACCTCCCCGTCGAGGTGGCCGCCCGCCTCGGCGTCCCCGACCTGTGGACCCACCAGGCCACCGCCATCGACCTGGCCCGGGCCGGCCGCTCGGTGGCGGTCGCCACGGGCACGGCGTCGGGCAAGTCCCTCTGCTTCCAGGCCCCGATTGCCGAGGCGGTGGTGGACCGGTTGCGACCGGGCACCGCGCTCTGCCTGTTCCCCACCAAGGCCCTCGCGCAGGACCAGCTCCGCGGCTTCGGCGCGCTCGACGTGCCCGGACTGGTGCCCGCCACCTACGACGGCGACTCGGGGCCCGAAGAGCGCACGTGGACCCGCCGCCACGCCAACGTGGTGCTCACCAACCCCGAGATGCTGCACTGCGGGATCCTCCCCCACCACGAGCGCTGGGCCACGTTCCTGATGCGCCTCCGCTACGTGGTCGTCGACGAGCTGCACACCCTGCGGGGCATCTTCGGCAGCCACGTCGCCCACCTGTTGCGCCGACTGCGTCGCCTGTGCGCCCGGTACGGTTCGTCCCCCACCTTCGTGTTCGCCTCGGCCACCATCGGCGAACCCGGCCGCCTGGCCTCGGCCCTGTGCGGCCTGCCGGTGGAGGAGGTCACCGACGATGGGTCACCCCGGGGCGAGCGCATGGTCGCCCTTTGGAACCCGCCTTTGGTCGACGCCGGCTCCGGGGCCCGGGTCTCCGCCAACCGGGTGACCGCGCGGTTGATGGCCGAGCTGGTGGCGTCTGAGCACCGCACCATCGCCTTCTGCCGCAGCCGCAGGGGCACCGAGGTCGTCGCCGCCGAGGTCCGCCGACTCCTCCCCGACACCCTCGCCGGCGCGGTGCGGCCCTACCGGGGCGGCTACCTCGCCAGCGAGCGCCGGGAGATCGAGGCCGAGCTGTTCGGCGGGACCCTCCGGGGGGTGGTGGCCACGTCGGCCCTGGAGCTGGGCGTCGACATCGGGGGGCTCGACGCCTGCGTGCTCGACGGCTTCCCGGGCACCATCGCCTCCATGTGGCAGCAGGCCGGGCGGGCCGGGCGCGAGCAGCAGCGCTCGCTCGCCGTGCTGGTGGCGGGCGACGACGCCCTCGACCAGTACCTCATGGCCCACCCCACCGAGGTCTTCACCCGCCCTCCCGAACCGGCGGTGGTGAACCCCTCCAACCCGTTCGTGCTCGACGCCCACCTCGCCTGCGCCGCCTTCGAGTCTCCCCTCACCCCCGACGACGACGTCTGGTGGGCCCACGACGACCTGGCCGACGGCGTGCGCCGACTGGTGGTCGCCGACCGCCTCAAGCTGCGGGTGCGCCCGGCCCGGCGGGGATGCGACGTCAAGGCCGTCTGGGCGGCGCGCGGGTTCCCGTCGTCCGGCGTCGGCCTGCGCAGCGGGTCGTCGCGCGAGTACCGCATCGCGCTCGCCGACGGCACGCTCGTCGGCACCGTCGAGGAGAGCCGGGCCTGCTCGCTGGTGCACCCCGGCGCGGTGTACCTCCACCAGGGCCGCGCGTACCGGGTCGAGGTGCTGGACCTCGACGACCACGCCGCCATCGTCGTCCCGACCAGCACCGAGGAGTACACCCAGACCCGCACCACCACCACCATCGCCGTGCTCGACGACGAGGTGTCGCGCCCGGTCGGTCGGGCCGACCTGCACCTCGGAACGGTGGAGGTGACCTCACGGGTCACCGGCTACCAGAGACGCGACGCCTTCAGCGGGGAGGTGCTCGGCCTGGTCGAGCTCGACCTGCCTCCGAGCTGCCTGGTCACCCGGTCGTTCTGGTACGTGATCGAGCCGGCCGTGCTGGCCGCCGCCGGGGTCGCCCCGGCCGCCGTGCCCGGCACGCTCCACGCCGCCGAGCACGCTGCCATCGGCATCCTGCCCCTGTTCGCGATCTGCGACCGCTGGGACGTGGGCGGGGTGTCGATCCCCTGGCTGGACGACACCGGCGGCCCCACCGTGTTCATCCACGACGGCTACCAGGGCGGGGCGGGCGTGTCCGAGCTGGGCTACGGGGCGGCCGACCGCCACCTGGCCGCCACCCTCGAGGTGCTCGAGGGCTGTCCCTGCGCCGAGGGCTGCCCCTCCTGCGTGCAGTCCCCGAAGTGCGGCAACCTCAACGAACCCCTGGACAAGGCGGGGGCCATCGCCCTCCTGACCACCATCTTGGGCTGACCGGAGGCCTTCGACCCCGGGTCGTCGCTTCTTCGTGCCGATCGCGCCCCTAGCGGGCTCGCCTGGCACGCAGAAGCCCCTGAGGGCCGGCGCCATCGGTTCTTCGTGCCGCACGAAGAACCGATGCGGTGTCCGACGGGCGGTCAGTTCCGGGCGGCGCCGGCGGGGTCGAGGGCGTCGAGGGCGTCGAGGGCGGACAGCCAGCCGTCGTAGGTGGGGTCACCGGCGGCGTCGAGGTCGTCGAGCCACCGGTCGTAGGTGGGGGGCGCCGTCCCTGCCGGCTCGACGTCGCCGGCCGGCTCGGCCCAGTCGTCGGCGGCGTCGACGTCCAGGCCTTCGATGGCCGGCGCCGGCTGGGCCGCCTGGTGGAGCAGGTAGCGGATGTGGGCGGCCATCGCGATGAGCAGCAGGCCCAGCGCCATGGGCACCACCAGGCCGGGCCGGGGGGAGTCCTCGTAGCGCTGGACGACCCGGCCCCTGGTCGTCGGGAGCGGGTCGGCGGCGACGGCGGCCTCGTCCCCGGTCACCGGGTCGTCGAAGGGCAGGGTGGACTGGAACCCGTCGTCGATGGTGGTGGTGGTGTCCGACCCCACCGAAGATCCAGAGCGCGGCAAGGGCCGGGCCGGGATGGTGAGCGCCGGGCCGGGGCTCAGTCTCGGGCTCGGGCTCGGGCTCGGTGCCTTCGGGATCGGCGCCTTCGGGATCGACAGGTCGGGGACGGTGAGGGTGCTGACGTTGCCTCCCCTCCCGGTGGGAGGGGGCAGGGTCGGCCCGGGCGGCACCGTGCCGCGAGGCACCATGTCCGGCGGCGGCACCGTGGCCGTGGGCGACTCCTCCGAGGGCGGCACCGTGGCCGTGGGCGACTCCTCCGAGACCGGCGAGGCCACGGCTGGGGAACCGGGCCCGTCGCCCCCCCACCGCAGCACCCGCAGCCGGTACGAATAGGAACCGGGGCCGACCTCGTCGCTGAACGACGTCACGGTGGGCCCGAACGTGAACACCTTGGGATCGGCCCTACCCGGGGTGGAGCGCTCGAGCCGGAAGCCGACCATGTTCGGCATGTCCTTCGGATCGATGGCGTCCCACTCGAGGTCGAGGCCGTCTTCGACCTTGGTGAGCTCCGGGGCGGTGGGCGGGGCGGCGGGCACCGCCAGCTTGATGGTGGCTCCGTCGATGGCATCGGCGACCGCCGGACCGCCCTCGGCGGGGGTGTAGCGGGCAGTCACGGCGTAGGGGCCGTTGCACCCCGCCTTCACCGGCTCGGTGGAGAATCGGTCCTCCTCCGACGTCGGTTCGGGCTCGATCTTGATGTCGGGCGGAGGCTCAGGGGCGGGGCAGCGATCGGGCAGCACGAATCCGGGCCTCAGGGTGACGCTCACCGTGCCGTCAGTCGCGAGAGGTGGATGGGTGACCGTGCCGGTGATGACGGGGGCAGTGGTGAACTCGGCCTCGGGTTCGTCGATGGCGACGGTCCACACTTCGGGGTCCTGGGCGACCGCCGCAGGGGCCAGGCCGGCGCCGGCGGCGAGCACCACGGCCACGACGGCGAGGAGGCGGGCGGTCACGCTCCCCCGATGGTGGAGCTCACCCGGTCGGCCTGCACGATCAGCCGCTCGCGCGCCGACCCCTTCGGGTGACAGGTCGTGAGGGTGAGCTGGGAGATCTCGGTCGGGGCGACCACGTAGCTGGCGTTGGGCTCCACCACGAACGGCTTGCCCTTCATGCGGTACGTGCACTTCCCGATGGGGGTCTCGAGGATGACGACGTCGCCCTCGTGCAGCTCGTCGAGGTGGTTGAACGGGCGGCCGTAGGTGGTGCGGTGGCCGGCGATGCCGACGTTGCCGTCCGCGCACGGCAACGCTGTGGCCGGGTAGTGGCCGGCTCCCGCCCGCAACGCGCTCAGCGTCGTGCCCTCCACCACCACCACATCGACGCCGATGGCCGGGATCTTGAGCCGGGTGAGGCTGTCACCGGTCTCGATCCGGCCGGTCCGGTAGGCCCGTTCCAGGGATGGGCTGGCCAGCTGGCGCTCGAGGCGCACCTGGAGCCGCTCCTGGTAGACGTCGGTCCAGAACGGATAGCTGAACAGGCCCGCCGCCACCAGGACCATCAAGACGGTGAACCCGCTGAGGCCCCGGCGCACCCACGGCCGCCGCCGAAGGACGTCCACCACGGCGTCGAGCGGGTTGCCCGGCGGGAGCAGACCCGGCCTGAGCACGACCGCCACCACGAGCGCCACGAAGGCGAAGGCGAGAAGGGAGAGTGCGACTACGGTCAAGCTCACGACGGCCCCGTGGTCGACGGTGATGGCCGGACGGTCGGCCGGGCGGCCCGCGTGGTCGGGGCGACGACATCGGCGTTGCGGTGCATGCGGCGGACCTCTTCGCCGAGGGGGGCAAGCGGTTCGTTCAAGCCTCGACCCGCATGGTAGCGGCGGCGACGAGCACCAGATCCGGCACGAAGGCCCCCACCAGGGGTACATCGGTGGCGGCCCGGTAGGTGACCCGGACCTCCACCCGGCTGCCCGGGCCGCCCCGGCCGCCCACCGCCACCCGCGTACGGTCACCTTCGAGGCCGGCACTGGCGAGCGCGGCGCGGCGGGCGGCACCACCGCGGGCGTCGACAGCCGCCGCCCGGACGCCCTCACGGGCGGCCTGCACGGTGCGGACCTGGTCTCGCACGACCAGGCCCACCTGCACGATGAACAGGGCGACGGTGAGCAGGAGCGGCAGGGCCAGCGCCAGCTCAACGGTGGACTGGCCCCGCTGGCCCGAGCGCAGCCCGGCCGCCGCCATCCGCGCCGTGGTCACCGCACCTCGTCCGAAAGCGAGTCGAACACGGCATCGAAGAGCCGGCCGATGGCACCCGACTTGGTGGCCCAGGCCAGGAGCATCAGGGCGACGGTGGCCGCGCCCAGCAGGACGAGGGCGTACTCCGAGGTGGCCTGACCGGCCTCGCCATGGGTGGCAAAGAGGTGGCGGCGGGTCACGAGGAACGCCGAGACGGCGCAGTAGGTGGAGAGCATGGGTGGATCCGTTTCGCGGGTGGTGTCAGAGGCGCAGCGAACCGAAGGCGCTGATGAGCAGCGGCACGACGGTGAGCAGCGCGAACGCGGGGAGGGTGCACAGCACGAGGGGGAAGAGCAGCTTCACGGGGACCCGGCGGGCGGCTTCCTCGGCCCGGCGGCGGGACTGGAGGCGGACCTCGGCGGCCACCCGCTCCAACGGCCCGGCCAGCGGGGCGCCGTACCGCTCGGCCGCCACGAGGACGGCGATCAGCGGCCGGGTCGCGTCGGAGGTGTCGGCCAACACTCCTTCGAGGGCGTCGGCCGGGAGCTGGCCGAGGGTGATCCGCCGGGCGGCGGCGCCGAGGGCCCGACCGACTGGCCCGTGGCAACGGGAGGCCACTGCATCCAGGGCGAGAGGCACGGTGAGGCCCCCGCCGGTGGCGAGCACGAAGAGGTCGACCACCTGGGGGAGCTCATCGCCGATGGCGTCGCGCTCGGCGCGGGCGGCGGCCCGGCGCCGCACCGCCGGCAGGACGGCAGCGGCGAGGCCCGGGAGCGGCGCCAGCGGGAGGGCGAGCACGGCCAGGGCGACGGTGGCGAGGAGGGCGAGGCCGGCGATGGCGTCGGCGGAGCCGTCGGGCGGTCGACCGGCGATGGCCCGCAGCGGCCGACCGAGGCGGGCGGTCAGCCGGACCGACCGACGGACGGCCGTCGAGGATGGTGGCGGCGGCCCGGCGCCCGGCTCGGAGGGGGCGGCGGGAAGCAGGAGACGGCGGCGGGGGCGGTGCTGCCACGCCCCGGCGACGACCAACGCCGGCCATGCCGCGACGATGAGCGATGCCACCGGTCTCACGCCACCGCCGAGGTGATCCGCAGCATCCAGAGGGCCGCCACCGCGTCCAGGCCGATGCCCGAGGCGAGGCAGGCCAGGCCGGCCGGCGTGGCCAGGAGGACGTGGGCCACCCGGGGGTCGGCGGCCCCGGCCACCACCGCGAACACGAGCGGCGTGAAGCCCATGACCGCGGCGGACGCCCGGGCCTGGGCCGCCAGCGCCGTGGCCTCCCGCCGTACAGCGTCCCGGTCCCGGAGGGTGGCGGCCACGGCGTCGAGGGCCCGGGCCTGGGGCCCGCCGGTGGCGACACCGAGGGTGAGGGCGGCGACGGCCAGGGCGACGGCCGGCCGGGGCCGCCGCTGTGCCCACCGGTCGAGCTCGTCGGTGAGGACGCCGCCCCGCTCGACCGCGGCCACCACCTCGGACAGGGCGGCAGCGGGATCGGCCGCCGGATCCAGCGGCTTCCCTTCGGCGTGGGCGGCGCTCGCGCCGGAAGCGGCGCCGGCCAGGGCCTGGGGCAGCGACGACCCGGTCCGGAGGCGGCGGGCGATGTCCTCGACGAGGTCGGGCAGGGCGGCATCCGAGCGACGATCACCTCGACCCCGCACCGCACGGAGCACACCGAACGGGAGGCCGGTGACGGCCACCACCGCCAGGCCGGCGAGGCCCGTCCCGCCGACGAGGACGGCGGCACCGACCATCACCGGTGCGGCCAGCACCCAGATCCTCCATGCCGAGGCTCCCGCTTCGGCGGTCAACCCGGCCTCGTCCAGCGCCAGCTGCACCGCCGCCGGAGCGCGGGGCACGGATCGCCCTCCGACCGGCCGGGTGGCGTGCGGCCCGGCAGCGAGACGGCGCCGCACGCGATCGGTGGTGCCCGCCCGCACGGCCTTGGCGAACACGACGACCGTGGCCGCCACCAACCCGGTGGCGGTTCCGAGGGGTGGGATGCTCACCCCGCCTCCAGCCAGCGGTCGTCGGCCGGTGGAGCCGAGGGGTGGCGGGGAGGGCGCTCGGGCAGCGCCAGGACCCGCTCGCCGGTGGCCAGCAATCGGGTGCGGGGCGCGCTCGGGGCGAGGCCACCACCGGACCCGTCCCCCATCGGGGCTTCCGCCTCCCGGCGGACCTCGGCCACCGCGGCCACGCCCCGCCGGCCGTCCGGACGGCGGGTGACGTGCACGAGCAGGTCGATGGCCGACGCCAACTGCTCGCGCACCGCCGCCAGGGGGATGGCCACCTCGCCGGTGAGCACCATGGTCTCCAGGCGGCGCAGGGCGTCGTCGGGCCCGTTGGCATGGCAGGTGGACAGAGAACCCTCGTGGCCGGTGTTCATGGCCTGCAACATGTCGAGCGCCTCGGCGCCGCGGGTCTCGCCCACGACGATGCGGTCGGGGCGCATGCGGAGGGCGTTGCGGACCAGATCGCGGATGGTGACGGCCCCCGACCCCTCGATGCTCGGCGGGCGGGCCTCGAGGCGCACGACGTGCTCGCCGGGGAGGCGGAGCTCGGCGGCGTCCTCGATCGTCACGATCCGCTCGCCGGCGGGGATGGCTGCGGCCAGGGCGTTGAGGAGGGTGGTCTTGCCGGCGCCGGTGCCGCCCGACACCACCACGTTGGCCTTGGCCGCCACCGCCCACCGGAGCATGGCCGCCACCGGCCCGGCGACCACGTCATCGAGGGGGACCGCCCGGGCGCCGAACCGCCGGATGGTGAGGCACGGGCCGTCGATGGCCAGCGGAGGCACGATGGCGTTCACCCGCGAGCCATCCGGGAGGCGGGCGTCGACCAGCGGTGAGGAGCGGTCGACGCGCAGGCCGAGCGGCGCCACGATGCGGGCGATCAGGAGGTCGATGGCGGGCGTGTCGAGCACGACGTCGGTGCGGGCCAGGCGGCCGGCCCGCTCCACCCAGACCGGCCCCGGCCCGTTGACCATCACCTCGCTGACCTCGGGGTCGGCCAGCACCGGCTCCAGCGGGCCGAGGCCCCCCGTGCGGGCCAGCACGCGGTGGACCACGGCGTCGACGTCGGTGCGGCCGAGGAGCGGCGCCGCCTCCCGCACCAGCCGGGCCACCTCGCCGGCGGCCACCGGCGCAGCCGCGGCTCGGCCCGTGGCCAGCACCCGGCGGTGCACGGCGTCCTCCACCGAGGCCAGGGTGGCGATCACGCTGCGAGCGGGGGCACGAGGGTGCGCAGCGCCCGGTCGAGGGCGCGGGGCAGGCGGGACGCGAGCATCCCGGCGTCGACCGACCGGGCCACGGCCGGATCGACCGCCACCTCGGCCAGGACCGGAGCGCCCACCACCGTCTCCACCTCGTCGCGACCGAGGGCCCGGCCGGGTTCGCGGACCAGCACCACGCCCGACGGTCGGACCGGAGCCATCGCCGCCCGGCGCAGGGCGAGGTAGCAGGCCCGGGTGACGAGCAGCGACGAGGTGGCGGCGGCGGCCACGGCCAGACCGGGCGACGTGGCGTCGAGCACGCCGCAGTCGGCCACCGCCGGGCGGGGGTCGGCGGCGAGAAGGCCGGCCAGCACCTCGACCCGGTCGCCGGCCGGGAGGGGGCCGGTGCCCCGCGGCAGCAGCGACAGGCCGGCGCCGGCGTCGAGCTCCAGCCGGGCCAGGGCATCAGCGGGGACCGAGGACCCGGCCGCCAGCCAGGCCGCTAGACCCGGGTCGCGGGGATCGGCCACGCCGAGGGCGGCGGGCACGTCCCCGGCCAGGTCGGCGACGAGCACCCCGCCGGGGTGGGAACGGGCGAGGACGAGGGCGAGCGACACCGACACGACGGTGGTGCCGGCGCCTCCCTTGACGGACCAACAGGCGATGAGCACGGAGCCTCCCCGGGCGCGGAACAATGGGCCGGGGGAAGCGGTCCGGCCACCATCGCGCGGCCCGGAGGCGCGGGCAAGGGGTCGCTTGCGGTTTTCCCGCGAACTCGCGTCCCTAGGGTGGTCTCCATGGAGGCGGCGTTCTTCGACCTCGACAAGACGGTCATCGCCCGAGCGTCGATGGTCGCCTTCGGGCGCCCCCTCTACCGGGCGGGGATGGTCTCGCGGTGGCTGGTGCTGCGGGCCCTCTACGGCCAGGTCGTGTACCTCTACCTCGGCGCTGACGAGGCCCGCATGGCCCGCATGCGGGAGTCGGTGCTGCGCATCACCAAGGGGTGGGACCAGGCCAAGGTGGGCGACGTGGTGCGCGAGGCGCTCGAGGAGGTGATCGAGCCCATCGTGTTCGACGAGGCTCTCGAGCTCCTAGCCGCCCACCGCGACGCCGGGCGCCGGGTGTTCCTCGTCTCCGCGTCACCGCTCGAGATCGTGGCGCCCCTCGCCGGCTACCTGGGCGTGGACGAGGCGATCGCCACCCGGGCCGAGATCGACGCCGACGGCCGGTACACCGGCTCGGTCGAGTTCTACTCCTACGGTCCGTCCAAGGTCGACGCCATGCGGGACGCGGCCGAGCGCGACGGCATCGACCTGTCGGCCTCCTGGGCCTACTCGGACTCGATCACCGATCTGCCCATGCTCGAGGCGGTCGGCCACCCGGTGGCGGTGAACCCCGACCGTGACCTGTCTCGGGTCGCGGCCGAGCGGGGGTGGGAGGTGCGCCACTTCAGCCACAAGGTCCGCCTCCGGGACCGGGTGCACATGCCGTCGCCCGGTCCGAGGGCGGTGGCCGGCGGCGGTGCCGTGGCGGCGGCCACAGCCGCGCTGGTGACGTGGTGGTGGCTACGCCGGGAGCCTCCGCCGCCCCCGCCGTCGAGGGCTCAGACGGCGCGGACCTTCTTGGCGGCGATGGCGGCCAGAGCGACGAGCACGACGAGGAGCAGGAGCTTCTTCATGGCGCGCACCCTACCTGGGGCTACTTCAGCTCGTAGACGTCGTAGGTGAGGGTGGAGCCGTCGAGGTGCCCCTTGGCCACGGCCTGGACCTTGTTCAGCCAGGTGTAGCGCTCGTCGCCGGTGTCGAACCGGGGTGCGGTGTACACCGGGGCGTCCATCCCCTGGGAGAAGTCGCGGCGACCCTGGTAGTGGAGGAAGATCAGGGCGCCGTCATGGGTCTCGATGGTGGCCCGGACGTCGAGGCTGCCGGTGCCGTCGGAGCCGATGGTGAGCCAGTCGGCCGCCGAGCGACCCTTCATCTGCCCCCGCAGCCGGTCGCCCTCGACCGACATCGTCAGCACCTCGATGATCACCCGGGTGCCGGCGGGGGTGGCGGGAAGGACGAGCGGGTCGTCGAGCTCGGCCACGATCGTGCACAGCGGGATCAGCTCGAGGGTCACGGCGCCACGGTATGCACGACCGCCGGCCCCGGCTCAATCGACGGGAACCTCGAGTGCGGCGAGCAGGGCTCGCACCCGCCGTTCGATCTCGTCCCGGATGGGTCGCACGGACCCCACGTCCTGGCCGGCCGGGTCATCGAGCTCCCAGTCCTCGTAGCGCGTGCCCGGGTACAGCGGGCAGGCGTCGCCACAGCCCATGGTGACCACGACGTCGGCGGCCTGCACGATCTCCTCGGTCCACGGCTTGGGGAACTCCTCGGTTATGTCGATGCCGGCCTCGGCCATCGCCGCCACCGCCGACGGGTTGAGCTCCGTGCCGGGCTCGGAGCCGCCGGACCACGCCATCGCCCGCTCACCGGCGAGATGGGTGAACCACCCGAGGGCCATCTGGGACCGACCGGCGTTGTGCACGCAGAGGAACAGCACCGTCGGCACCCCGCCGTCGGCCTTCCCCTCGACCCTGGCCAGCGCCCGGAGCCGCTGGCGGGCGAACCGCTCGGCGATGAGCGGCAGGAAGGCGAGGATCCTGGCGTTGGCGGCGATCTGCTCGTAGCTCGAGGCCAGGAACAGCTCGATGGTCTCGGTCCCGAAGACGCCCTCGAAGTCCTGACGGAGGTTGGCGGCGGCCGACCGCATGGCCCGTCGCTGTTCGATGGCGATGTCCTCGAGTGCGGGCATGGCGATGCTCCTGTGCTCAGGCCGCCTCGGCGTCGTGGGGGACGACGAGGTCGGCGGCGGGCAGATCGGGGTGGAGGAAGCGGCCGAGGGCGATGGCGGCCAGCCCTCCGGCCACCTGGGCGGCGATGAACGCCGGTGCCGAGGTCCAGCGGATGCCGGCGAAGGTGTCGCTCAGGGTGCGACCGATGGTGACCGCCGGGTTGGCGAAGCTCGTCGACGACGTGAACCAGTAGGCGGCGGCGATGTAGCCGGCGACGGCGAACGGTGCCGCCGAGGCGCGACGGGAGCGGACGACGCCGAGGAGGACCGTCACCAGGCCGAAGGTGGCCACCACCTCGCCGAGCCACAGCCCGCCCGACGCGCGGGTGTGGGTGGACAGGTTGACCGGGTCGAGGTCGAACATCACGTTGGCCACGACCGCCCCCGCGCCCCCGCCGACCACTTGGGCGGCGACGTAGGCAACCGCATCGGACGTGCTGAGGCCGCCGAAGATGCGCTCGGCGAGGGTCACGACCGGGTTGAGGTGGGCCCCTGAGACGGACCCGAACGCGAGGATGAGCGCCACCAACCCACCGGCGGTGGCGATCGAGCTCTCGAGCAGTTGCAGGCCGGGGTCCGCGGGCGAGAGCCGCTCGGCGGCGATGCCGGAGCCGACCACGACCGCGACCAGCAGAACGGTGCCCACGCCTTCGGCGGTCACCCGACGGGCGAGCGTCGCGGTCACCGGCTCAGCAGCACGGCCGGCGCCGGTCGCCGCGCGCCGGTGCCGTCGCTGCGAGAGCGCCGACGGCGTCACCGAGGCGGGCCAGCCCCTCGGGCAGGAGCCGGTAGTAGGTCCAGTAGCGGTACCGGGAGGTCTCCACCAGCTCGGCGTCGCGAAGGACGCCGAGGTGATGGCTGACGAGCGGCTGCGCCACCGCGAGAGCGTCGACCAGGTGGCACACGCACAGCTCCTCCTCGGCGAGGAGCTCGACGATCCGCCAACGCAGGGGCTCTGCGAGCACCTTCAACAGCGTCGGGAAGGCCGCCACATCTATATCAGTGCTCATCGACATGGAGCTTGGTTGATAAAGAGGAGGGCGGTCAAGGTCGGTGCCGCTCCCGTGTACTCAACCGCGACGAGTCTTCTCCCCCCTGACGTACTCGTCCGCGATCTTGGGTGACGCGCATGCCAACCAGCCGTCGACGATGGCAGCTCGCAGGGCCCGCTTCGTGACCGTCCTCAGCTGGATGAGGACAGCCGGATAGCCATCGAAGTGGGGGATCGTGAAGAACGCCTTGGCGTTCGCGGCGAGGACGGCCTCCTTCTCGGCGAGATCTTCGACCCGGACCGCGAGGATCGGTGCCGGCGGCGGCTTGGCATCGCCGAACCGTCGGATGTCCGCCTTGCTGAACGGCCTCTCCCACGCGAAGGCCTTCCCGGCGACGGACCATGTGCGAGTGCCGTAGCGCTCGCCCTCGACGACTCCGGGCAGCTCCGTGGCCATCCGAGCCGCCTCGTCGACGCTCACCATCGGCTGGACCGTACCGCTGGCAACCGACCGACCGCTTGGTGGCGCGAAGGGCATGGCATCGCTACACGGGCCGGAGCGAGTCGCCCGGAGAAGGTGGGAGCTCGACGTCGATGGCATCACCTGGTCTCACGGCGCCGTCGACGGTGACCACGCCCATCACGCCGGCGAGTCGGAGGAGCTCGCCGGCTGGATCTCGTGCGAGCGGACGGCGGCGACATAGGCGGTCATGGCGAATCATCGTGCCGCCTTCGCCGAGCCGCTCACCTCGTGCCGGCGACGGAGTCGGGGGATCACGGCGTCTGGATGGAGGCAGGATGGCCGGGTGCGACAGGTGTGCGACGACGAGCGCCGCGCCCGGCTGGCGGTCCGACACGCGCTGGCCCCGGCCTCCCGGAGGGACTCCCCCGAGGCCGCCGTCCAGGCGATGACCGTGCTGCACGCCACCGAGCCGGCCACGGTGTACCTGTCCTGCTGGGCTCGCACCCGATCGCTAGAGGTCGCCGGCGTGGACCGCGCGCTCTACGAGGACCGCAGCCTCGTCAAGCAGTTGGCCATGCGACGCACCCTCTTCGTGTTCCCGCGCGACCTGCTGCCGGCGGTGTGGCCCAGCGCCTCCGCCCGGGTCGCCGGCACCGAGCGCGCCCGGATGTCCAAGGACGTCACGAAGGAGGGGCTCTGCGATGACGGCGTCGCCTGGCTCGAACGCGCCGGGGCCGCCGTCCTCGCGGTCCTCTCGGACGCACCCGACGGCCGCACGGCGGCTGAGGTTCGCCAGGCGGTGCCGATGATCGACGTGAGGGTGTCGGCCAGCGAGTCGTTGGCGGCGTCCAGGGTGCTCACCCTCCTCGGTGCGACAGCCGAGATCGTGCGCGGCACCAACGCCGGTCGCTGGCACACGTCCCGACCACGCTGGACCCTGATGCAGCACTGGCTCGAAGACGTCCCGTCGCCATGGGGCGCCGACGATGGCTACCGCGAGCTCGTCCGCCGCTGGCTCCACACGTTCGGCCCCGGAACCGAGGACGACATCGTCTGGTGGCTGGGTGCCACCAAGGCCGTGGTGCGGACGGCGCTGGCCGAGCTCGGCGCGAAGGCGGTCTCGCTCGACCAGGGCGGCACCGGCTGGCTTCTTCCCGACGACCTCGACGAGGCACCGGATCCCGGCTCGTGGGCGGCGCTGCTGCCGGTGCTCGATCCGACCATCATGGGCTGGCGGGGCCGCGACTTCTACCTCGGCCCGCACCGCGACCGGCTCTTCGACAGCCGCGGCAACGCCGGCACGACCGCCTGGGTCGACGGCCGAGCGGTGGGCTCCTGGGTTCAGGACGACGCCGGTGTGGTGGAGGTGCGGCTGCTGGAGCGGATCTCGGTCCACGCGCGTCGCGCCCTCGACGTTGAGGCGTCGCGCCTGACCACGTGGCTGAGCGGCTTCCGGGTCCCGAGCGTGTACCGATCGCCAGCCATGGAGGCTCCCCCACCGAGCTGGATGGCGCGACCGAACTGACGCAATGTCCGAGGACGGCGGCCGCCCCGCTGTGAAGCGCTACGTTCGGCCGCGGAGGTGTCAGCTGACCTGGTGGCAGCCCCCGCCTTCAAAGCGGGTGGCACGGGCGATCCCCGTGCGGCGGGTTCGATTCCCGTCCACCTCCGCCACCCCGGTCGCTCTGGCATGCATCGGCGGTGCTATAGCCACGGGTATGCATGCCAGAACGTGTCCGCCTGTAGCGACCCCGCCGTTCGACGCCGTGCTGTTCGACGCCGGCGGCGTGCTCGTCGTTCCGGACACCACCGTGCTCGGCCCGGTGGTGGCCCGCTTCGGTGGCACCACCGACCGCGAGGCGCTGGTGCGAGCCCACTTCGCCGGCTCCCACGCGCTCGACCAGGCCGGCGGCGACGAGGAGGACTGGCTGGCCTACCACCGCGGCTACGCCGCCGCCTGCGCAGTGGACGAGGGCCGGCTGGACGAAGCTGCCGCCGCCCTGCTCGACACCCTCCGCCACGCCCACTGGCGCGAGCCCTTCCCCGGGGCCCTCGAGGTGCTCGCCGCCCTCGACCGCCGCGGTGTGCCCATCGGCGTGGTGTCGAACGCCGCCGGCCAGGTGGAGGCCATGCTGGTGACCGAGGGCCTCTGCCAGGTCGGCGGGGGCGGGGCGGTGCCGGTGCGTTGCGTCGTCGACTCGCACGTGGTGGGTGTCGCCAAGCCCGACCCGGCCATCTTCGACCATGCCCTGCCGCTCCTGGGGGTCGAGGCCGGCGAGCGCATCGCCTACGTGGGCGACACCGTCTTCAACGACGTGCGGGCGGCCGACGCCGCCGGACTGACCCCCCTGCTGCACGACCCCTACGGGTTCCACGCCGCTTCGGGCGCGGTCGCCCGCACGGTCAGAGACCTGGCCGAGCTCCTCGACCTCGTGCCGTGACCGGGATCAGACGGCGAGCAGGTCCCGCGCGCCGGTGTCGCTGGAGGGGTGGCGCAGCTTCGACATGGCCCGGGCCTCGATCTGGCGGATCCGCTCACGGGTGAGGTTGAAGTGCTCCCCCACCTCCTCGAGGGTGCGGGGCTCGCCCCGGTCGAGGCCGAAGCGCAGCTTCAGGATCTCCCGCTCCCGCTCGTCGAGCGGGGCCAGCAGACGGCTGATCTCCTCGGGGAGCAGGGCGGTGGCGGCCACCTCGAAGGGCGACTCGGCCGAGCGGTCCTCGACCACGTCGCCCAGCTCGGCGTCGCCGTCCTCCCGGAGCGGCTCGGACAGCGACAGCGGCTCGGCGGCGAAGCGCAGCGCCTCGGTGACCTTGTCCTCGGGCATCTCCACCTCGGCCGACAGCTCGGACAGGGTGGCGGGGCGACCCATCTTGAGCTCGAGGCGGGCCCGGGCCTTCTGGAGGCGGGCGAGGGTGTCGCCGGCATGGACGGGGAGGCGGATGGTGCGCCCGGTGTTGGCGATGCCCCGGGTGATGGCCTGGCGGATCCACCACGTGGCGTAGGTGGAGAACTTGAAGCCCTTGCGCCAGTCGAACTTCTCGACGGCGTGCATGAGGCCGAGGTTGCCCTCCTGGATCAGGTCGAGGAGGGGCAGGCCCGACGCCTGGTACTTCTTGGCGATGGAGACGACCAGGCGGAGGTTGGACTGGACGAAGGTGCGCTCGGCGTCCTCGCCCAGCTTGGCCAGCCGGCGCAGCTCCCGACGACGGGCGGCGGTGACCTCCTTGCCGCCCCCGTCGATCTCCACCCGAGCGGTGTTGCCGGTCTCGATGGCCTGAGCGAGGCGGACCTCGTCGTCCTTGGTCAGCAGCGGGTACTGACCGATGTCGGTGAGGTAGAGGCGGACCAGATCCTCCTCGTCACGCTCGACGCGCTCTTTGGGCAACAGACGACCTTCTTCGTGGAGGGGTCGGGATGACTAGGCGCCGTCCGGCGCCTCGCAGCACCTCGGCGGACGGGCCAGGGGCCCAAGGCTTCGCTGACTACGATACCGATCCGGTCAAGGTCGCCAACCCGTTGACCCGCCGAGTGTCACCCAGCGTGACCGCTCTCGGAGGAGAAGAGCCTTGGCTGCCGAGGTCGAGACCACCATCGTGACCATGGAGTTCGACGCCGCCGACCCGAGTTCCCTCCTCGCCGTCCTGGCCAAGTACGTCGTCCTGGCCCGGGGCCACGAGGGCTGCCGGAACATCGACCTCTGCGCATCTGCGGCAACTCCGGGCCGAGTGGTCGTGATCTCGAAGTGGGCGTCCCCGGAGGCCCAGCGGGCCCACTTCGACTCGCCGGAGATGGTGGAGATGGCCCGGGCCTGCACCGGCCTGCTGACCCGGGCCCCCCGCATCGACCTCCTCGAAGGCATCTCCGCCCACGACCTGGCCTGACGCGCCCGGCGTGCACCCGGTGGCCTACACCCGCTGGGCGGCGGCCTCGTCGGAGATGGCGGTCAGCTCGGCCCAGGTGAGCCCGTCGGCGGTCCAGAGCCGCTCGAAGGCGGCGTCGGCACCGTCGGTGAAGCCGTGGCGGTTGCGGAACTGGTACAGCCGCCGCTGGCGCTGGCCGGGGTAGCCGAGGCGCTCGAGCCGTCCGACGGCGTACACGTCCCAGGCCACCTGGTGGGCCAGGGTGAGCTGCTCCCCGACGGCGGGAGCGGCGAACGCGGGGTCCAGCCGGTCACGGGCCTGGAACAGGTGCGTCCCGAGGACGTCGGCGGCGCGGGCGGGGCTGAACTGGCGGATCCGCTTCGGGTCCTCGAGCGCACCGCCCTCGACCGCCAGCTCGAGCGGCTGCAGCGAGGTGAGGGTCACCCGGGCCAACGGTGTCGTCTCGTCGATGCTCATGACCACCGCGAGGTCGGGCGGCAGGCCCACCTCGCCGACGAGCCGTTCGGCCACGGCCACAATGGCGGCGGGGTCGTAGTCCACGAGCGCGAACGAGTCGGGGGTGACGGTGACGGGCATCGCCTACTCCGCGCCCGCGGCCACGACTCGCCCGCGCTCCTCGGCCCGGGCGGCCCGCTCCCGTGACGCCTCGCGGGAGAGCTCGGCGATCTCGTCGATCTCGCCGGTCTCGAAGCCGGCCAGCTCGCGGAACCGCCGGGCGAGGCGCACCGGGCTGTCGTCGTCGTCGCCGCGGATGCCCCCGTAGGAGAAGACCTTGTCGACCACCTTCTGGAACTCGAGCGCCCGGGCCCGCCGCTCCGGGTCGCGCTCAGTCAGGCGGCGCAGCCAGTCCGAGCCCATCTTCACGTGGGTGACCTCGTCGGCCAGCATCCAGTCCTCGCAGAACTCGAGCACCGGGTCCCCGGCCGCCTGACCGAACTCCCGCATGGTGTTGAACACGTCGATGGCCAGGCCCTCGAGCGCCCGGTTGACGCCGGTCAGGCGGAGCACCGGGTCGCTGTTGCAGGCCGCCTCGTAGAGGATCGTCGACTCGGCGTACTCGCCGACCTGGGTGCCCATCCAGTCGCCGAGCTTGCAGGAGATCTCGACGTGGCGAGCCTCGTCCCAGCACTGGCGGGCCATGTCGAGCTTGAGGGGGAAGGGCACCTCGTCATCGCCCGTCCCGAGGTCGAAGTCCCAGCACGTGCGGCCGGCGCCCTCGAGGGCCTGCACCTCGCCGACGAAGATCCCATGCATGAGTGCGCGGGCGGCGTCGGGGGCGCCGGGGCGGTCGTGGGTCATCGGGCGACCACGGCGGGGCGTCCCGTCGCCGCGCCGCGCCGCCGGCGCCCGCGGGTCGGTGAGGCGGTCTTCCATGGACGACCGGCTGAAGCGCTCGTCGCGGGCCAGCTCGGCGACCGGGAGCGACCGTTTCACGACGCCTCGGCGGCGTCGCCGGCCCGGGCCACGTAGGCGTCGCCGATGGATCCCGGTCCGGCGATGCCACCGGCCGCCACCATCAGCTCCTCGAGGCGGGCGGCGTGGTCGGCAGCACGGCGCACCTCGGCGGGGGAGCCGATCAGGGACTGGAGGGTCATCTCGCCGTCGCGCCAGTCCTCGAACTCGTCCTGGAGGGCGAACTTCAACGACCGGATGGTGGGCGCGTCGGTGATGGTGGAGGTGTTGTTGAGGTGGAACGTGTAGGCGGCGATCTTGTGGGGGATCAGCACCCGGTAGACGCCCACCAGCTTCTCGATGGTGAGCTCGGGCGCCTCCGGCTCGGTCATGGCCGCCACGAAGGCCACCATCTCGTCGTTGGCCGGAGCGGTGAGGCGTTCGGGGTTCATCTCCCGAAGCTCGGGCAGGCGCTTGTGCCACAGCTCGGCGTGCCACGCGTGGTGGTAGGTGTGGGTGCCGAGGCGCATCTTCACGTCGAGCTCGGGCACGGTGGCCACCCAGCCGCCGAGGACCTCGAACAGGCGCATCTCGATCCACTTGTAGTTGCCGACCCGACGGGCGGATTCCTCCACGGTGAACGCCCCCGGCAGCTCCCGACGGTCCCAGGGGGCGAACGGGGCTCGCGGCGCTCGCGGATCGGCCATGACCACTCCCCTCGCCCTCGCTCGGGCGGCTGACGACGTGAGCGGCCAGCGTGCCCCGCCTTGACCCGACGGTCAAGCAGCGGCCCCGCTGGTTCTGGCATGCGCTGCGGGGGCTATAGCAACCGCTGGGCATGCCAGAACGCGACGGAAGCCCAGCGGGCCCTCTCTAGACGTCGGCGTGGCGGGGGACGATCGGTCGGCCCCTCCAGGCCGGCACCAGCTCGGTGAGGAGCACGGCGGTCAGGATGAGGGCGGCGCCGAGCACACCGCGGCCGCCGAGGCGATCGCCGACGAAGTAGCCGAGGGCGCCGGCAAAGACCGGTTCCAAGAGCAGCAGCAGCGCGGCGCGGGCCGGCGGCAGCACCCGCTGGGCCCACACCATGCACAGCACCGCCACCGCCGTCGGGCCCACCCCGGTGAAGGCGGCGGCGGCCCACGCCGGTGCACCGAAGCGGTACCCGCCGAGAAAGAAGCCCGGCACGAGGCAGCCGAGTCCAACCGTGAGCACCTGCCAGAACGTGAGGCGCAGGGCGTCGTGGCGGGCGGTGGTGCGGTCGAGGATCACGATGTGCAGGGCGAAGCAGACGGCGCACCCGAGGGTGAGCCACTCGCCTCTGCCCAGGGCGTCGACCCCGCCGGACAGCAGCACCAGCCCCACCACGGCGAGGACGACGCCGACCGCCGTCACCCAGCCGGGCGCCTCCCGCAGGAGCACGGCGTTGATGAGGGGGACGAACACGACGAGCAGGTAGGTGATGAACGCCGAGGTCGATCCGGTCGTGTACTGCAGGCCGATCGTCTGGAACACGTAGCCGGCGAGGAAGACCGACCCGGCCAGCACGCCGTGGCCGATCTCGTGCGGCGTGGCCGGCCGCCGGCGGGCGAGGGGCCACAGCACCATGGCGCCCACGAGGAACCGGGCGGCGAGGAAGGGGACGACGTCGGCGTCGGTGGTGGCGTCCTTCACCACGAGGAAGGTGGACCCGAACAGGAAGGCGGCCAGCACGAGGGCGAGCGAGGCCCGCCGCCCGTCGGCGGCCATCGGCCCGGCCGGTCCGGCCGGCCCGGCCGCTCCGGCCCGCGGAACGGTCACGCCGGAGCGAGCAGAGCGTCGAGCTCGGCCACCGCGTCGGCCGGGTCGGCGACCAGGATGGCGGCTAGGCCCGCCCGACGGGCGCCGTCCACGTTCCCGGGGTGGTCGTCGAGGAACACCGCCCGGGCCGGTTCGATGCCGCCGAGGCGCTCGAGGGTGAGGGCGAAGATGCGGGGGTCGGGCTTGCGCATGCCCACCGACGACGAGTCGACCACCACGTCGAAGAGGTCGTCGACCGGCACCAGCGCGCGCCACGTGTCGGACCCCTCCTTCACGTTGTTGGTGAGGAGCGCGGTGCGGTACCCGTCGGCCCTCAGGGCGACCACCCGATCGACCACCACGTCGTGCACCGTCATCTCCCCGAACATGCGCCGCACCGCGTCCCAGTCGACCTGGAGCCCCCGGTCGGCCGCCTCCGCCTCCACGTGGCGGGCCCACGCCATCAGCTCCAGCTCGCCTCGCTCCACCCGGTGCCACGGGTGGTCGGTGTCGCGGTCGTAGGGGCCGAGGAGGAGCTCGAGGGCGGCGTCCTCGTCGAGCTGGTCCCCGAGCACGGCGGTGAGGACCCCGAACGCGGAGGAGACGACGACGCCGGAGAAGTCGAACACGACCGCGTCGAAGGGCCGGACGACCTCGGCTCCCACCGGGCGGTCAGCCCCGGTAGCCGTTGGTGATGGGCAGGCGCCGGTCCTTGCCGAACGCCTTGGCCGTCACCCGCGGCCCGGGCGGGCTCTGGCGGCGCTTGTACTCGGACAGGTCGACGAGCCGGGCGATGCTCCGCACGAGCTCGGCGTCCAACCCGGTGGCGATGATCTCGGCCGCGGTGCGGTCCTGCTCGACGTACTGGCGGAGCACGGCGTCGAGGACGTCGTAGGGCGGGAGGCTCTCGTCGTCGCGCTGGTCGGGGCGCAGCTCGGCCGACGGCGCCTTGGTGATCACCGCCTCGGGGATCAACTCACGACCCGCCCTCCGGTTCACCGTGCGGCACAACTCGTAGACCCGGGTCTTGAGCACGTCCTTGATCACGCCGTAGCCGCCGGCGGTGTCGCCGTAGAGCGTGGCGTAGCCCACCGCCACCTCGCTCTTGTTGCCGGTGGTGAGGACCAGCCAGCCGAACTTGTTCGACAGGGCCATGAGCACCTGGCCCCGGATGCGGGACTGGAGGTTCTCCTCGGTGAGATCCGGGTCCCGGCCGTCGAAGGCCGGCGCCAGCATGTCGAGCACGGCGGCGTGGGCCGGCTCGATGGCGATGGTGCGGAAGTCGATGCCGAGGTTGGAGGCCAGCTTGGCGGCGTCGCTGCGGGAGTGGTCCGACGAGTAGCGCGACGGCATCGACACGCCGTGGACGCGGTCGGCGCCCAGCGCGTCCACGGCGATCACGGCGACGAGGGTGGAATCGATCCCGCCCGAGAGACCGATCACGACGTCGGCGAAGCCGTTCTTCTCGATGTAGTCACGGGTGCCCAGCACGAGCGCCTCGTACACCTCCTCGTCGGGACCGAGGGCGGGCGCGATGGCGCCGCTACCCCGGTGGCCTTCGCCGGCGGTGCGGTCGGCGTCGCCGGTCGTCGTGTCGGTGACCTCGGTGACGCTGGCGAACGACACGAGCGGGAGCGCCTCGTCCGACGGGCGGCCCCGGGGGTCGAGGAGGCGCTTGCGGTAGACGGGCGGCACCTCCAGGTCCACGACCATCACGTCCTCGACGAACTGGGGGGCGCGGGCCACGAGCGTGCCGTCGGCGGCGAAGGCCAGCGACGCACCGTCGAACACGAGCTCGTCCTGGCCGCCCACCTGGTTGACGTACACGAGGGCGCACGACGAGTCGGCCGCCCGGGTGGCGAGCATGCGCTCGCGGGCGGCCAACTTCCCCTCGGCGTACGGCGACGCGTTGAGGTTGACGATGAGGTCGGCGCCGCTGTCGGCCTGGTCGGCGATGGGCCCGGCCGGGTTCCACGCGTCCTCGCAGATCGACACGCCGACCCGGACGCCGCCGATCAGGTAGAGCTGGTCGGGCTCGTGACCGCGGGCGAAGTAGCGCAGCTCGTCGAACACGGCATAGTTCGGGAGCTCGCACTTGCGGTACACGCCCCGCACCTCGCCGCCGGCGCACACGGCGGCGGCGTTGAAGAGGTCGCGATCGAGGTGCACGAAGCCCACCACCGCCACGCACCGGCCGGTGGTGGCGGCGGCGATGCGGTCGAGGGCGGCGAGGTTGTCGGCGATGAAGCCGGGTTTGAGGAGCAGGTCCTCCGGGGGGTAGCCGGTGACGGCCAGCTCCGGGAAGACGGCGAGGTCACAGCCGGCGGACTCGGCCTGTCCGAGGGCGGCGACGATGCGGTCGGCGTTGCCGTCGAGGTCGCCCACCCGGGTGTTGATCTGGCAGGCGGCGATGCGGAGGCGGGGCACCCCTCCAGCGTACCGACGCCCCGCCGATGGCTCCCCGTGGGCCGTAGCGTCAGGTGGCGATGGCAGCCCGGGGCCTGCAGGCGCTGATCGAGCGGTCGGCCGCTCCCGGCGCCGTCGCCACCGCCGTCGCCCGGCTGGTGGAGGCCCACCCCGGGCGGGCCGGGCGGCTCGACGACGACCCCGCCTTCGCCCGGGCGGCGGTGGCGGTCCTGGGGGCCAGCCGGGCCGCCACCCGCCTGTTGGAGCGGGACCCGGTGGCCTTGGAACTCCTGTCAGACCTCGACCACCGACCGCTCCCGGACCGTTCGTCGCCGGAGGCGCTGGCCTCCTGGAAGTCGCGGGAGCAGTTGCGACTCATGGCCCGGGACCTGCTCGGGGCGGACGGCTTCGAGGCGACCGTGGCGGGCATCAGCAGCTTGGCGGTCGAGGTGCTCGACGCCGCCGTCGAGCTGGCCGGCGGGGAGGCCGACGCTCTTGCCGTGGTGGCGATGGGCAAGCTCGGCGGCGCCGAGCTGAACTACGCGTCGGACCTCGACGTCGTCTTCGTGGCCGACGACGCCGGGCCCGGCGCCCAGCGGGCGGCCCGGCTGGTGGTGGCCGTCGCCGGCCGGTGCTACCGGATCGACACGGCGTTGCGGCCCGAGGGCAGGAACGGCCCGCTCGTCCGCACCCTCGACGGCTTCACCGCGCACTGGGAGCGGTGGGCCGAACCGTGGGAGCGCCAAGCCCTGCTCAAGGCCCGGCCCGTGGCCGGGAACGTCGACCTCGGTCGGACCTTCGCGACCGCCACCGCAGAAGTCCTCTGGCAGCGCCCGTTCGACGCCGAGGACCTCCGCTCGGTGCGGGCGATGAAGGACCGCACCGAGGCGGACGCGGTGCGGCGCGGTGATGGCGACCGGGAGATCAAGCGCGGCTCCGGCGGCGTCCGTGACATCGAGTTCGCGGCGCAGCTCCTCCAGCTCGTCCACGGCCAGCACGACCCGTCCCTCCGCGTCCGGGCCACCCTGGCGGCCCTCGCCGCGCTGGCCGACGGCGGCTACATCGACGACGGCGACGCCGGGTGGCTCCGGTCGGCGTACCGGTTCCTCCGCCGGGTGGAGCATGCGCTGCAGCTCGTCGAGGACCGACCGGTGCGGGCGGTCCCCGCCGACGGCGTGGCCCGTGCGCAGCTCGCCCGGGTGCTCGGGTTCCGGGACCGGCCGGCGCACCGTGCGGTGGACGAGCTCGACGAGGAGTTGGCGGCCTGCCGAGCCACGGTTCGCCAGGTCCACGAGCGCCTCTACTTCCGCCCTTTGCTGGAGGCCTTCGCCGGCGTCGACGGTCCGCTCGGCGGGAAGGCGGCGAGCACCCGCCTCGCCGCCTTCGGCTTCACCGACGCCGACCGCACCCGCCAAGCCGTGGCCGAGCTGACCCGGGGCCTGACCCGCAGCTCGCGGCTCATGCAGCAGATGATGCCGCTCCTGCTCGACTGGCTCTCGGCCTCCCCGGACCCGGACTCGGGCCTCCTCGGCCTGCGCCGGCTGGCATCGGGGGGTGCCCGCGCCACCATGCTGGCCACGGCGTTCCGGGACTCGCCGGAGACGGCCCGACGGCTGTGCACCCTGCTGGGCACCAGCCGTCACCTGACGGCGCTGCTGGCCCGCAACCCCGACCTCATCGAGTCGTTGGGACGGACCGAGGCCCTTCGTCCCCGCTCGGAGGACGAGCTGACGGCACAGGCTCGGGCGGCTTTGGCGGTCCGGGTGGACGGTCGGGGGCGCCAGCGGGCGCTGCACCGCTTCGCCGACCGCGAGGGCCTGCGGATCGCCGCGCACGACGTCCTCGGCCTGAGCTCGCCGGACGAGGTGGGAGGGGCCCTCAGCGCCCTGGCCCAGTCCGTGGTGAGGATCGCCGTCGAGGAGATGGAGCCGGCGGTGCCGTTCACGGTGGTCGCGCTCGGGCGTTTCGGTGGTGGCGAGCTCAGCTACGCCAGCGACCTCGACCTCGTGTTCGTCCACGACGGCGCCGGCGACGGGGCGCGCGCCGAAGCCGACCGGGTGGCCGACGGCATCAGCCGGTGGCTTCGAGGCGACACGCCGGTCGACCGCATCTACGCCGTCGACCTCGACCTGCGCCCCGAGGGACGCTCGGGCCCGCTGGTGCGCAGCCTCGAGGGCTACCGGGCCCACGTCGAGCGGTGGGCGGCGGTTTGGGAGCGACAGGCGCTGCTCCGGGCGCGGCCGGTGGCGGGCGACGCCGGCCTCGGCGCCCGGTTCCTCGCCGCCCTGGAGCCGCTGGTGTGGCGGCCGGTCGACGAGGCCGACCGGCGGGAGGTCCGGCGGATCAAGGCCCGGATCGAGGCCGAGCGGGTGCCGCCAAAGGACGACCCGGCCTTCCACCTCAAGCTCGGGCCGGGCGCGCTGGCCGACGTCGAGTTCTGCGCGCAGCTCCTCCAGCTCGTCCACCGGGTTCCGAGCGCCGCCACCCAGCCCGCCCTGGAGCAGCTCGCCGCCCAGGGCCACCTCGATCCCGCCGACGCCGAGGTCCTCGCCGAGGCCTACCGGTTCTGCGAGCGCACCCGGAACCGGTGGTCCCTTCTGCGCGGAGCGCGGGCCGACGCCCTCCCCACCGGTGACGATCTCACCCGTCTCGCCCGTTCCCTGGGCACGACCGCGCCCGCGCTCCGCGACGAGTACCGTCGGGTGACCCGCCGTTCCCGCCGCGTCGTCGAGCGCGTGTTCTACGGGCGCCCTTGAGGGCCGTCAGTCCCGCTTGGGACCTGCGCGGATAGGTAGGACCGCCGTCCAGCTCGCCGTTGTCCGGCTTCGCCGGAACAAGCGCCGTGCTCATGGGTCGCTCGCCTATCGGCTCGGCTCCTTATGCTCGACGATGCGCTCGGCCATCTCGGGCAGGCGTTCCTTGATGCCCGCCGCCTGCTCCGCCTTCAACCGGCCGGCCTTGACGGCGGCGTCGACCCGGGCCGTCCCGGCGTCGACGAGCGCCTTGACGACGGAAGCCGGGTCGACGTCGTTCGCGGTCGCCACGTCGGCGATGGACTTCCCGTCGCCGAGGGCGGCGGCCAGGTCCTCCGGGCTGATGCCGATGGCCTTCGCCGCGGTGGCCACGACCTGGCGGCGGTCGGCGTGACGCCGGTGGCCGTGGCGGTGGCCACCCATGTCCGGGCGCTCGCCGACCTCGGCCTTCACCGCGCCGACGACGGCGTCGGCCTGCGCCCGGGTGAGGGTGCCCTTGGCCACGAGGCCGTCGAGCGCCGAGGTGAGGACCTCACCAGGACGGTGGCGCTCCCGCCCGGGCGGGCCGCCGGGAGGCGGAGGCTCCTCGGCACCGGCGCCGGCAAGGGGGTTGGTGGCGGCGACGGCGAGGCCGCCCATGCCGAGGGTGGCGGCGGCGACGGCCGAGGCGACGACCTTCCTGGTCTTCATCAGGAGCCCTCCTGGGTGCGAGATGGCGATGGGGACCAAGGAGCCGAGCCGATAGGCGAGGCGACCAGACAGCACGGCCGCTTGTTGCGGCGAAGCCGCACGACTTCCAGCGACAAGACGTGACCTATCCGCTCAAGTCCTAGAGCCAGGATGGGGCGCCGATGTGAGGGAAGTGTGATCGTCCGTCAGGAGTAGCGGGTGACGTACCCGCGGGCCCGGAACACGTGCAGCATGCGCAGCAGGAAGAAGGCGGCGGCCGGCACGGTCACGGCCAGGCCCGCGGCCGCCGCCGCCATCCGGTCCCAGGGCATCGGCTCGCCGTCGAGCAGGATGCGGGCCGCCTCGAAGGCGTGGGTCGAGGGCAGGACCTGGGCGATGGGCTTCAACGCGGCCGGGAGCGCCTCGAGGGGATAGAAGGCGCCGGACAGCGCGATGACCACGAACATGATCCCCCAGGTGAGGATCTCGGCCCCGTTGCCGAAGCGCAGCATGAGCGCGATCACGACCATCGCCACCGACCAGCCCACCAGCATGAGCACGGCGATGATGGGGATGAGGCCGAGCCCGGCCGAGGTGACGTTGAAGGCGTAGAGGCCTGCCGCGGCCAGGCCGACGACGGTTAGGCCGATGGCCAGGCGGGCGAGGCTCACGAGCAGGAGGCTCACCAGCATCTCGACCTCCCGCAGCGGTGAGACCATGAGGTTGAGGAGGTTGCGCGACCACGTCTCGTCCATGAAGCCGGTCGACATCGACACGTTCGCCTGATACACGACGTGCATCAGGAGGATGCCCGAGAGCATGTAGGGCGCACCGGCGCGGCCGGCGCCGCCCTGCTGGTCGACGAAGGCACCGATCGACCCCCAGATGACGGTGTCGACGCAGGGCCACACGGCGAGGTCGAACCAGCGCTGGGGCGCCCGCTTCTGCACGTAGGCCTGGCGGCGCACCATGGCCCGCACGCGGAGGCCGTCGATGGCCGCCATCAGATCTCCTCTCCACGGGCGAGGTGGAGGAAGACGGCCTCCAGGTCGGCCTTGTCGAAGCGGCGGGCGATGTCGGCCGGTGAGCCGTCGGCGACGACCTTGCCGGCGACGAGGAACACGACCCGTTCGCACACCCGCTCGACGTCGGTCATGTTGTGCGAAGTGACCAGGAGAGCGGCTCCGGTCTCGTCGCAGAGGCGCTCGATGCCGATGCGCACCTGGTGGGCCACCTCGGGGTCGAGCGACGCCGTGGGCTCGTCGAGCACGAGGAGCTGGGGGCGGTGCAGCGTGGCCTTCACGATGCCGACCAGGGTGCGCTGCCCGGAGGAGAGCTCGGTGGCCATCGCGCCGGCCAGGCGGCTGATCCCCGCCCGCGCCAGGGCTTCGTCGATGCGCGGCCCGGGGTCGGTGACGCCGTGGAGGTTGGCGAAGAACGTGAGCACCTCGCGCACCCGCAGCCGCTCCGGCAGCGGCAGGTAGCCGGCGGCGAAGCCGACCCCTTCCATGGCGCGGCTGCGCTCGGCCGGCAGGGGGTGGCCGAGGACCTCGACCGTGCCCCGGTCGGGGAGGATGGCGCCGAGCAGCATCAGCAGGGTGGTGGTCTTGCCGGCCCCGTTGGGGCCGAGCAGGGCGACGCGTTCGCCGGCCCCGACGGTGAGGTCGACCCCGTCCACTGCCGTGGTCCGGCGGAAGGCCTTGGCCAGGCCGCGAGCTTCCAGGACGTTGCCCACAGCGCATGCTCGCAGACCGGCCGTCACCGGCTGGAGCGTGTTTCTCGGGCGTGTCCCCCCACATGCCAGAACGATCGGGCAGGACCGACCGTTTTCGATACCGATCCACCCGATCGATTCCCCCGCCCCCAACGCGGTTGACGCCGGCGAGGCACCGAGGCGAGGGTGCCCGAGTGGCGAGCTTCGTGGACGCGACGCAGGTGCGGCCGGCCGGTGAGGGTCGGTACGACGCCGAGCTGGACGAGCAGTGGAACCTGCGGCCGATCCCCCAGGGCGGGATCATCACCGCCATCGCCGTCCGGGCCATGGAGGCCGAGCTGGCCGACGAGGCCCAGCGCCCCCGGACGCTGCACACCACCTTCGCCGCCCAGGTCCTCCACGGTCCCCTGGAGATCGAGGTCGAGGTGCTGCGGGCCGGCCGCTCGATGTCCCAGGTCCGCGCCGAGGTGCGGAACCCGGAGACCCCTCGGGGCCACCTGACCACGTGCGTGTTCGGCTCCCCCCGGGACGGCTTCGACTTCACCGACCTCCGCCCGCCGGCCGAGATCCCCGACCCGGCCGCCTGCCCGTCCTTCCGCGATCCGCCCCCACCAGAGGCACCCCCGTTCGAGCCGATGCCGTTCTGGGCGGAGCTGGTCGAGGGCCGTCCGGTGCTCGGACATGCGCCGTGGGAGGACTACGTCCCCGAGCGCGCCGAGCGGGCCATGTGGTACCGCTTCGACGACTCCCCCATGCTCGACGACGGCCGGCTCGACCCGTTGGCCCTGGTCGTGCTGGCCGACACCATGCCGGGGGCGGTCGGCGAGAAGGTCGGCCAAGTCGACCGCCAGTGGTTCGCACCCAGCGTCGACCTCACCGTCCACCTCCTCGACGACTGCCGCTCCCCTTGGGTCCTCGCCCACAACCGGGCCCGCTACGCCGGCGACGGGTACGCGTCGGCCGACATGGCGCTGTGGGACTGCGGCGCCGACGGATCGGGCCCGCCCCGCCTCGTCGCCTACGCCACCCAGCTGTTCCTGTTCACGTTTCTGGATCCGGACCGCTGACCCCGGCGAGCGCTGCTACACACGCGGTCATGGCGACACCCGATGAGTTGGCTGCCGCGTACGCGGCGGCGTGGACCGAGCGTGACGAGGTGAAGCGGCGAGCGCTGCTGGAGGTGTGCTGGCGCGGCTGGCGGAGGCAGCGCCGCTCCAACCGGCGGCGGTCGCTACAGGGCTTGGACGACGACCTCGGGGTGGCGGCGGGCGAGCGCCTCCAAGTCCTCGGGATCGCCCGTGAGGATCACGCCGCCACCGAGGTCGATGGCTGATGCAACCACCACTGCGTCAACGGTCGAGCTCGAACCAGCGGAGCCCAGCACTGCACCCGCGACACGGCCGGTCCTCTCGTCGGCGGGAGTCACCTCGCCCACTGCCTTGATGACCCGGTTGACCGGAGCGTCCTTCGCCCACCCGCGCACGGTCTCGGCGACCACCAACGACGGGATCGACACCTCGGCGCCGGCCTCCCAGGCGGCGGCCAGCGCGGCCCGGGCCCGATGGTCGTGGCGCGACAGGGCGATGACCGCCCCGCTGTCGAGGATCAGGCGCTTGGCCGGCGGCGCTTGGGTGCGGCGGCGGGTCCTCGCCATAGCTGTCCGGCTTCCTCCATCAGTTCATCGGGGATCGGACCCGACTCGGCTTCCATCGCGGACAGCAGTTCACCGAGGCGGTCGTGCTGCAGTTGCCGGCGCAACGCGCCGGTCACATACGACGACAGTTCACGGCGACCGGCGCGCTCGCGGGCCTCGGCGAGCACTTCCTCCTCGATGCTGAACGACACCTTCGATACAGGCATGCAAACATCCTACCCTGAGTAGGATTTAGGGGCGAGCGGACCAGCACCCCTACGTCAGATGTCGTAGTAGAGGGTGAACTCGTAGGGGTGGGGGCGGAGGCGGAGGGCGTCGACCTCGTGCTGGCGCTTGTAGGCGATCCAGGTGTCGATGAGGTCGTCGGTGAAGACGCCGCCTGCTTCGAGGAAGCCGCGATCGGCCTCCAGCGCGTCGAGGGCGGCCTCGAGCGACGCCGGCACCTGAGGCACCTGGGCGAGCTCCTCGGGGGCAAGGTCGTAGAGGTCCTTGTCGACCGGCTCGGGGGGTTCGATGCGGTTCTCGATGCCGTCGAGGCCGGCCAGGAGCATGGCCGAGAACGCGAGGTACGGGTTCGACGTGGAATCGGGACAACGGAACTCCACCCGCTTGGCCCGGGGGCTCTTGTCGGCCAACGGGATGCGGCACGACGCCGACCGGTTGCGCTGGCTGTAGACGAGGTTCACCGGCGCCTCGTAGCCCGGCACCAGGCGCTTGAAGCTGTTGGTGGTCGGGTTGGTGAAGGCGATCACGGCATGGGCGTGGCGGAGCAGCCCGCCGATGTACCAACGGGCGGTGTCGGAGAGCCCCGCGTACCCGGTCTCGGCGAAGAACAGGGGCGAGCCGCCCTTCCAGAGCGACTGGTGGGTGTGCATGCCCGAGCCGTTGTCCTCGAAGATCGGCTTCGGCATGAACGTGAGCGACTTGCCGGCGGCCCACGCCGTGGACTTCAGCACGTACTTGAACGTCATCAGCTTGTCGCCCATGGCCAGCAGGGTGTCGAAGCGGATGCCGATCTCGCCCTGGCCGCCGCTGGCCACCTCGTGGTGGTGCAGCTCGGTCTCGATGCCGACGCCGTGCAGGTTGAGCATCATCTGGCTGCGCAGGTCCTGGTAGTGGTCCATCGGCGGCACCGGGAAGTAGCCCTGCTTGGTCCGCGGCTTGTAGCCGAGGTTCGGCCCCTCGTCCGTCCCCGTGTTCCACGACCCCTCCACCGAGTCGACGCGGTAGGACGCCGAGTTCGGACGGGTCTCGAACCGCACGTCGTCGAACACGAAGAACTCCGGTTCGGGGCCGAAGTAGGCGGTGTCGGCCACGCCCGTGGCGTACAGGTGCTGTTCGGCCTTGGTGGCCACGTAGCGGGGGTCGCGCGAGTAGCTCTCGCCGGTGACGGGGTCGGCGACGAAGCAGTGCAGCACCAGGGTGCGGTGCTGGCGGAACGGGTCGAGGTAGCAGGTGTTCGGGTCGGGCACCAGGATCATGTCCGACTCCTGGATCTCCTGGAAGCCCCGCACCGAGGAGCCGTCGAAGCCGTGGCCCTCCTCGAACTGCGCCTCGGTCAGCTTCCCCGCCGGGATGGACACGTGCTGCATCACGCCCGGCAGGTCGGAGAACCGGAAGTCGACGATCTCCACCTCGTGGTCGTCGACCATGGCCAGGACCTCGGCCGGGGTGCGCTCCTCCACGGGACCGAAGCTAGGCGACGAGGGCGGGCTCGACGGCTCCTCGCCGCCTCCCGGTGCGGCCGAGTCCGACGGTGAACCAGAGCTCGAGCACGAGCACGCAGATGAACATCTCAGCGAGACGCACGCCGAAGCGCGTGACGTCGCCGGCCGTGCCCCCCAGGTCGAGCCCGTACTGGAGCACCGAGAAGCCGATCGGGACAGCCACGAGGGCCGCGTACCACGCGTAGCGCAAGCGCGGGGAGGTGGTCGCGTCAGGATCGAGGATCCCACGGTCGACGATGTCGAAGGCCACGGGCGCGAGCATCAGCGCAGCCAGCGTCTCGGCGAGCTCGGTGATGACCGCCGTACGGTTGCCAGCCACGACGACGAGCAGGACCCCCCCGGCCAGGATCGCCGCCAGGTGGCGGGGCAGGGGGCGGCGCACCTGCACGTAGGGGATGACCAGCGCGGCGGCTAGGAACGCCTCGTTCAGGGTGCGGAACCGGCTCGGCAGGTCGCTGGCCAGGAGGCCCAACGCGATAGCCGCGCCCAGGACGGCCACGGCGGCCACGACCGGCCACTCCCGGCGAGTCCCCCGCAGGGGGTCTCGGACGAACTGGATCCATGCGCCAAGCAGGAGCGCCAGCAGGTAGCCCTCGCTGTTGTGGTTGATCCGATTGGCAACACCGCCGGGGAGCAGCTCCGTGAACGATTGGAGCAGCACCCCGGCGACCAGCAGCCCGAGGCCACCGTAGAAGAGGACGGTGAGAGCCCTGCGTCTCGACGACTGGCTCAAGCCGAGAAGATGAACAGGTCGGTGACGTTCCAGTCCCGGCCGTCGAGCTTCTTACCGGAGATCACCGAGGTGGTGCCGGCCACCGGGCGACCGGCGGCGTCGAGGTCGGTGCGGGTGAGGTTGCCGTTGGTGTGGGACACGTAGGCCCGGCCACCGGCGATAGTGGTGCCGGTGGCGCTGGCCCAGTCGGCGCCGGCGCTGCCGTTGTCGGCCACGAACTGCTCGGATCCGATCAGGTTGCTCTCGATCGAGAACCACCGCCAGTAGAGCTGGGCGTCACCGTTGACGGTGTAGAAGAGCTTGCCGTTCTGGTACGCCATCGACGAGACGCCGGACAGGTTCAGCCAGCTGCTCAGGTTGGTGGCGCCACCGAAGCGGGTGCCGTCCCAGGTCCACGAGCGCAGCGTGCCGTCGGCCAGGGCGGTGTAGAGCTTGCCGTTGACCATGAAGGCGCCGCGCACCTGGTTCCAGTCCACGCCGTCGACGGCGGGACCACCGACGGGCACGGTGCCGCCGAAGGAGGCGCCGTCGAAGCTGCGGCGGTCGAGGGTGCCGTTGGGCTGGGCGACGAAGAGGTCAGCGGGCAGGGTGGTGGCCCGGGGGGTGGGGTTCACCGTTCCGCCGGCCACCGGGAAGAAGCCGAGGCGGCCGTGGTACTCGCCGCCGAGGCTGGTGGTGTCGCTGCCGATGTAGAGGCCGTTGGGCGTGGCCACCAGGGCGAAGGCGCCCACGCCGCGGGTGCGGCCCGGGTTCCAGCTCAGGGGCACGCCGGTCAGCGGGTCGAGGGCGCCCACGCCGGCACGGTCGACGGCGCCGTCGGCCTTGTAGTCAGCAGCCCCGTTGCGGTTGTTCAGCCAGCGCTGGTGGCCGCCGACGTAGACGGCGGCGTTGGTGACGGCGGTGCTCCACAGCGTGTCGCCGCCGGTGTAGTTGACCCAGGTGGGCTGGATGCCGGAGCCGGATGCGAACGTCTCCCAGCGGGCGGCCGTATCGCACATGGTGTTGGCGATCCCCCCACCGGTGGTGACGATCACGAAGTAGCTGCCGTCGGGCGAGATGTCGAGGTCACGCATGTACGTGTCGAACACGCCGTAGCAGCGCCCGTCGTAGCGGCTGGTGTGCCAGTCGGCCAGCGTGTCGGGCGAGGTGGCCAGGTTGATCATGGCCAGCTGGATCTTGCCGGCCCCGGCCACCTGCTGGAAGTTGCCGATGATCACCAGGCGGGAGCCGTCGGCGGTCACGTCGAGCTTGTGGACGGCCAGGGTGCCGTTGATGGGCGTGGTGACAGGAAGGTTGAGGTCGGCGTCGACCGCACCGGTGGTGGCGTCGACGGCGGCCAGGCGGCTGCGGGTGACGCCCCTGACCTTGCCGAACACGCCCCCCACGTAGAGCTTGTTGCCCCGGAGGGCGACGTCGTTGACCGCGGCGGTGGTGGGGGCCTTGAAGGTGGTGACGGTGGAGCCGTCGCTCACGTTCAGCTTGGCCAGGCCCCGGGAGGCCACGCCGTTGACGTTCAGGAAGGCGCCGCCCACGAACACGGTGGCGCCGTCGGCGCTGACCGCCAGGGCGTTGACCGCACCGTCGACGGCGGGCAGGAAGCCGGCGTCGATCTTGCCGGTGGCCCGGTCGTAGGCGAACAGGTTCGTGCGGGCCACGTCGACCGATGTGCCCGAGTTGCGCACCTTGGTGAAGACGCCGCCCACGATGACCTTGGAGCCGGCTTCGGCGATGGCGAGGACCTTTCCGTCCATCACGTGGGGGGTGGTGTCGGCCGGGTTGGCCGAGACCACGGTGGTGAGGGGGAAGTTCACCGCACCGGCCGAGGACGGGAACCCGAGGAGGGTGCCGGCCAGGGCCAGGATCACGAGGGCGTACCACCTACGCATGGAAAGGTCTCCTTTGCCGCTCCCGCTCTGGAGCGATGGCATTGTCTACCACTCTCTGTGATGGCAATGCAAGGGCCGCCACGCAGAGTAAGGAGAAATCTTCAGGAGGCCCGGGAGCAGACCGTTTCGGTGATGAGGCGGGTGACCAGGTAGGGATCGCAGTTGGCGTTGGGCCGGCGGTCCTCGATGTAGCCCTTCTTGTCCACCGCCACCTGCCACGGGATGCGCACCGAGGCGCCGCGGTTGGAAACGCCGTAGTTGAACTCGGTCCACGGCGCCGTCTCGTGGAGCCCGGTGAGGCGGTGCTCGATGTCCGCGCCGTAGTGCTTGACGTGCTCCTCGGCCCGCTCGCCGAGGGCGTCGCAGGCGGCGATGATCGGGTCGTAGCTCTCCCGCATGGCCTTCGTGGAGAAGTTGGTGTGGGCCCCGGCGCCGTTCCAGTCGCCCTTCACCGGCTTCGGGTCCAGGGTGGCGGCGATGCCGAAGTCCTCGCCCACCCGGTAGAGCAGCCACCGGGCCAACCAGAGCTGGTCGGACACCTCGAGGGGCCCGAGCGGCCCGACCTGGAACTCCCACTGGCCGATCATCACCTCGGCGTTGATCCCCGAGAGCGAGAGGCCGGCCTGGATGCAGGCCTCCATGTGGGCCTCGACGACGTCACGGCCGAAGATCTCGTCCGAGCCGACGCCGCAGTAGTAGCCGCCCTGGGGCGCCGGGTAGCCCCCCTGGGGGAACCCGTAGGGCCGGCCGTCCTTCAAGAACGTGTACTCCTGCTCGATGCCGAACCACGGCTCCTGGTCGCCGTACTCCTCGACCACGGCCGCCAGCGGAGCTCGGGTGTTGGAGCGGTGCGGGGTCAGGTCGATGTCGAGGACCTCGCACAGGACCAGCTTGTGGTCACCGCCCCGGATCGGGTCGGGCACCGACGTCACCGGCTTGAGCACGCAGTCGGACTGGTCGCCCGGGGCCTGGTTCGTGCTCGAACCGTCGAAGCCCCAGATGGGCAGCTCGTCGCCGTCGCCCAGGACCTTGGTCTTCGAGCGCAGCTTGGCGGTGGGCTCGGTGCCGTCGATCCAGATGTACTCAGCCTTGTACGCCACTGGTTCTCCTCGGGGTGCCGCGTCGGTCCGGCCCATCTGGGTCCGGTGGGGCCGGCAGGGACGCTCCCAGAGAGCGGTTTCCCGGCCGTTTCCCCATTGTGAACGCTGTGTGAACCGGGCGCACGCACCCGGTGGCGACGGATCGAGGGGGTGCATCATGGGCGTCGTGGAGCCCCAGAAGCAGTACGTGCTGCGCACCGTCGAGGAGCGGGGGGTGCGGCTCATCCGCCTCTGGTTCACCGACGTGCTGGGTCAGCTCAAGTCCTTCGCCATCTCCCCCGCCGAGCTCGAGAACGCCTTCGAGGAGGGGATGCACTTCGACGGGTCCTCGATCGACGGCTTCAGCCGGGTGCAGGAGAGCGACGTGCTCGCCCGCCCCGACCCCAACACCTTCGAGCTGCTGCCGTGGTCCGAGCGCGACGAGACCTCGGCCCGGATGTTCTGCGACGTCGAGAACCTCGACGGCTCGGCGTTCGAAGGCGACCCCCGCCAGGTGCTCAAGCGCAACCTGGACCGCGCCCGTGAGAAGGGCTTCTCGTTCTACGTCGCCCCCGAGATGGAGTTCTTCTACTTCGCCAGCGGCGACCCGAGCGGCCCGCCCCAGCCGCTCGACAGCGGCGGCTACTTCGACCTCACGACCGCCGACGTGGCCAGCGACCTGCGCAAGCGCACCATCCACACCCTCGAGGCCATGGGGATCCCCGTGGAGTACTCCTTCCACGAGGACAGCCCCAGCCAGCACGAGATCGACCTGCGCTACACCGACGCCCTGAGCATGGCCGACAACGTGATGACGTTCCGCCTCGTGGTCCGCGAGATCGCCATGGAGCAGGGCTTCTACGCCACGTTCATGCCCAAGCCGCTGAGCGGGGTGCAGGGCTCGGGCATGCACACCCACCTGTCGCTGTTCGAGGGCGACGAGAACGCCTTCTTCGACCCGGGCGACCCCTACCGGCTGTCGAAGATCGGTCGGGGGTTCATCGCCGGCCTGCTGCACCACGCCCCGGAGATCACCGCCGTCACGAACCAGCTGGTGAACTCCTACAAGCGCCTGGTCGTCGGTACCGAGGCGCCCTCCTACGTCAGCTGGGCCCGCAACAACCGCTCCGCCCTCGTGCGGGTGCCCGTGGCCAAGACGAACAAGGAGTCCTCGGTGCGCATCGAGTACCGCGCCCCGGACCCGGCGTGCAACCCCTACCTCGCGTACTCGGTGATCCTCGCCGCCGGGCTGAAGGGCCTGGAGGAGGGCTACGAGCTGCCGCCCGAGGCCACCACCAACGTGTTCGCCCTCACCGACGCCGAGCGGGCGGCCGAGGGCATGGTCGCGTTGCCCCAGAGCCTGGCCGACGCCCTCGACGCCATGGAGGGCTCCGAGCTGGTGGCCGAGGCCCTCGGGGAGCACATCTTCGAGTGGTTCCTGCGCAACAAGCGCCAGGAGTGGGCCGACTACAAGGCCGAGGTCACCCCGTTCGAGCTGGCCCGCTACCTCCCCAGCTGGTGAGACTGGTGTGATGTCGCCGCTGCTGGTCCACCCCGACCCGCCGCCGCCGGAGCTGGCCCAGGCCCTCGACCTCGGTGGCCACGCCTGGAAGGCGGTGGTCGACGAGACCGCCGCCAACCGCATGGAACCCGACGACGGGTGGGGCGGCGCCGTGGTCGTGGTCGACGGCGACGCCGAGGGCGCCTTCGCCCTGTGCCGGGCGTTGCGCAAGCGGGACGTCCCCGTCGAGCCGCTGCTGCTGCTGGTGGGCGGGGCCCGGCTCGCAGACCTCGAGCTGCGCGACGAGCTGTTCGACGACTTCTGCCTGAACCCGTTCCACCCCCGCGAGCTCGAGGCCCGGATGCGCCACCTGTTCTGGCGCACCGGCAGCGGGCCCACCCCCGAGCTGGTCGAGTACGGGGGCCTGGTCCTCAACCTCGAGACCTACCAGGCCGCCATCGGCGGCCACCCCCTCGACCTCACCTACATGGAGTACGAGCTGCTCAAGTTCCTCGCCCAGCACCCGGGCCGGGTGTTCACCCGGGAGACGCTGCTGTCGCGGGTGTGGGGCTATGAGTACTACGGAGGGGCCCGCACCGTCGACGTCCACATCCGCCGGCTCCGGGCCAAGCTCGGCGAGGAGCACGCCAACCTGATCTCCACCGTGCGCTCGGTGGGCTACCGCTTCGGCCAGTCGAGGTGGACGTAACCCTCGACCTTCGTCGCTGCGCTCTTCAGGTCCGGCTTCGCCGATCCGAGTGTCGTACTCGCCGCTGCTCCGCCTGGCGGCTGCGCAGCCTCAAACATTGAGGTCGATGAGCTCGCTGCCCTGGTGATCCTCCTCGGCGGTGTCCTTCAGCGACCAGCCGAGGATGGCAGCGATCACCGCGCCGCTCATGCACACGGTGACGGGGATCACCACCACCAGGATCACGACGAGGACGATCGCTCCGGCCACGTCCTCATCCTGGCACCGGGCCTCGGCGTTCAGCCAGCTCCGGTGTGCGCCCAGGCCTCGATCTCGACCATGGCACCCAGCGGGAGCTCGGAGACGGCCACCGCCGAACGGGCCGGGCGGGGCTCGGCGAACGCCTCGCCGTAGAGCTCGTTCATTCGGTTGTAGTCGTTGAGGTGGCGAAGGAACACCGTGGTCTTCACCACGTCGGCCATGGTGGCCCCGTGCTCGGCCAGCCGGGCCTCGAGGTTGGCCAGCGTGCGGCGCAGCTCGGCGTCGAAGCCGCCGGGGACGAGCGAGCCGTCCACCATGCCGATCTGGCCCGACACCACCACCCACGCGCCGGCGCGGACCGCCGGCGTGTAGGGCAGTCCGCTGGGGTTGGTCATCGTCGAGCTCCTCGGCTGGTGGGCCAGTCCTGCGGGCAACCTTGGTCGATCCAGGCGGCCGCCGCCACCGCCGCGAACACGGCGTCGGACCCGTTGACCGGCGGCCCGGTCGAGGGCTCGATCTCCACGTCGACCGGCGGCATGTCGGCGGACCGGAGGATGCCGAAGGAGCGCACGGTCAGGTCGTCGACCTGGCCCTCGGCATCGACGGCCAGGCCCTCGCTGCGCACCCACCCGAGCGCCATGTGGGCGGCGCCGATGCAGTACGACCGCAGCACCACGGTGTCGAGCGGATCGCCACAGGCCACCCGCACCCTCAACCGGTCCCCGGACAGGTCGGCCTCGGCCTGACCCCCCGATGGCGAACGGACGGGCAGGGGCCGGCCGGCGGCACCGGCCAGCAGCACCGCCGCTTCGGCCCAACCGGCGGCGCGGAGGCCCACCGAGGTGGGTGGCCCGGCGACCGCCAGCTCCTCCACCCGCAGGCCCGGCGCAGTGGCCGTGACGGCGGCGGCCACGCCGGGCGTTCGCACCACCCGCACCACGCCGGTGCCGTCGGCCCGCACCCCTGCCGCCACCGGCGGGCGCTTGGGGCCCGACCGCACGGTGTCCTCCCGGGACAGCAGCACCCGCACCGGGCGCCCGTGGTGGTCAGCCAGCGCCCGCGCCGCCCGGCCGACGGCCGAGTCGACCTTCGCCCCGAAGGCGCCGCCGTTGGCCAGGGGCGAGGTCGGCTCGCCGCCCGGTGCGCACCAGGAGGCGTCGGTCTCGAGGTAGGCCGGCTCCACCCACGCCGTGCGCAGGGTCACGGCCCAGTCGCCCGGCGGTACGTCGAGGGGATGGGACGGGGCCACCGTGGTCCGCCGGCCCTGGACCTTCCCGGCCCGGGCCCGGGCCTCGACGAGGGTCTCGCCCACCGCCCACCCCCCGGCGCCGTCGGGCACGGCGACGAGCGCCCCCGCCGGGGCGGTGTCGTCAGCGAAGCCGCCCCGGCCGAGAGCGACGTCGGCTCCGACCCGCTGCGGGGCGTGGCCCTCGATGGTGGCCCGGCGACCCGCCGCCTCCAGGTCGCGCTGGCGGACGGCGGAGGGCGTTGCGTTCTGGCATGGATCGGCGGGGTCAGGGCCCCCGGAATCCATGCCAGAACCAGCGGGGGCGGGGGCGGCCACCAGGTCCCAGGCCTCGGTGATCGTGCGCCAGCCGGTGCAGCGGCACAGGTGGGCACCCAGGGCCCGCTCCACGGCGCCGTGGTCGGCGGCATCGGTGCCCCGCTGCCGGAGGCCACTGAGGCGCACGATGATCCCCGGGGTGCAGAAACCGCACTGGCTGGCGCCGGTGGCGCAGAAGGCCTCGGCCCAGGCGGTCCGCTCCTCGGGGGCCAGGCCGTCGAGCGTGGTGATCTGCCGGCCGGCGACCCGACGGGCCGGGGTGACGCAGGCCACCCGGGGGGCGCCGTCGACCAGCACGGTGCAGCAGCCGCACTGGCCCTGCGGGCTGCACCCGTCCTTGGCCGACCGGTGGCCCAACCGGTCGCGCAGCACCTCGAGCAGGGACGCTCCGTCCGCCGGCACCTCGACCTGCACCCCGTCCACGTCGAGCTGAAGGACGTCGTCGCTCATCTCGGCCGCCGATGGTCCGCCACCGGGCGGAGGATAGGTTCGCCGGCAGTGCCACCGACGCCGCTCCCGATCAGCCGTCGCTCGGTGCTCCTGGGCGGGGCCGGTGCGCTTCTGCTGGCGGCGTGCGGTGACGGCGGCGGCGACCGATCGTCGCCCCGCACCGGCGGGTCCACCACCGATGGGGAGCCCACCAGCTCGGACCGGTCCCTGCTCGCCTTCTTCGATGGCCGCTCCACGCTCGTGCCCGGCCGCCTCCAGCGGGCTCCGTTCGGCATCGGCGACCGTGACGGCGCGCTCGTGAAGGACGGTCCGGCCGCGCTCAGCTTCACCGTGGTCGACCAGGCGAAGCGGCCGGTGGGCGAGCCGGTGCGGGTCGATCGCCACGATGCCGGGCTGCCCCGGGCCTACTACCCGGTCCCCGTCACGGTGCCGAAGGCCGGCTTCTACGGGGTCACCACCACCGTTGGCGGCGAGCGCCTCGAGGCCGCCTTCGAGGTGTCGCCGGCGGATCAGGTCGCCGTCCCCGGGGCCGGGGACGCCATGCCCGTGCTCGACACGCCCACCACCGCCGCCCCGGGCGGGGTCGACCCCGTCTGCACCCGCCAGCCCGTCTGCCCCCTCCACGATGAGAGCCTCCGGACCGCGCTGGGCGCGTCCCGGCCGGTCGCGCTCCTGGTCTCCACGCCGGCCTACTGCCAGACGGCGATCTGCGGGCCGGTGCTCGACGTGCTCCTGAGCCAGCGTGACGACTTCGCCGAACGGGTGACGTTCCTCCACGCCGAGGTCTTCCGCAACGGGCGCGAGGTGGAACGGGAGGGAACCTCGGCCGCGCCGACGCCGATCATGGGAGCTCTCTCCCTGACCTTCGAGCCGTGCCTGCTCCTCGTCGGCTCCGACGGGCGGATCCTTCGCCGGGTCGACGTGATCTTCGATGAGGTAGAACTTCGACGGTCGCTGGAGGAGCTCGTCGCCTGACGGCTCACGGCGGAAGGCGGACGGTGGCGGACCCAAACGACGGCGAGGTGGTCGCTGATCCGGGCCCCGGGGTCCATGTCGTGGTCCACCCCGATCCCCGATCGGCGGCCCGGGCGGTGGCGGACCGGCTCGGCGCGGTCGTGGTCGACACCCCGGCGCTGGCCGAGGCGGTGATCACGCAGCGGGCCCGGCTGCCTGAGTCCAGGGCGGCGCGGGAGCGGCTGCAGCGGCTCGAGGCCCTCTCCGCTCGCATCGACCCCGCCGCCGACGCGGTGGCCGACGCCCAGCTGGTGGGGCTGGTGCCCGAGCTGCGGCGGCGCTGTGCCCGGCGCCGCCCCGAGGCCGGTGACAGCGAACGGCTGCGGTCGCTCGCCCACGAGCTCGCCTCCATGGAGACGGTCCTGGACCGCACCCGCCGACGGGTGTCCCGGGACCTGGCCGAATCGCTCGGGCGCGACACACTGCCTTCGCCCTCCCCCGACGAGTGGCGACGGGCCACCGCCGAGGTCGAGGCGGCCGAGGCGGCCGAGACCGACGCCCGCCAGGCCCTCGCCCAGCTCCCGGTGCCCCACGCCGGCGGCGACCTCGATGTCGGCGGTGACCTCGATGTCAGCGGTGACCTCGATGTCGGCGAGCCCCTCGATGTCGGCGAGGTCACGAAGGAACCCGACGCGGATGGGCCGGACCGGTCGGACGCGGCGGACGTGCCCGACGGGTCGATCCTCCTGCCCGTCGGGATCGTCTGCCTCGGCCTGTTCGCCGCCTGTGTGGTGCTCCTCCTGAGGCTCCCGCTCGCGGTCTCGGTCGTGCCCGTGCTCATGGCACTGATGGTCGCAGCCCGAGTGCGGCGCTCCATCAAGGTCCGGGCCCCCCAGCGGGCCGAGGTCCAGCAGGCCGAGGTCCAGCAGGCCGAGGACCAGCCGGTCGAGCCGGGTGGTCCGGACGCCGAGGTCGAGGACCTGGTCGACGACGAGGAGGCCGAGGAGCGCCGGCACCGGTTGGCCCGCCTGGGAGAGGCCGGGGAGCGGGTCGCCGCCGCCCGCGCCGCGCTGGCGGCGCTGGGGGACATCCCGCCCCCCGAGGCCGCCGACGACGAGGCCGCCGCTCTGGTGGCGACGGCGCCGGCCGTCCGGGCGGCGGCCGCCTGCCACCGCCGGGCCCGGGCCCGCTGGCGGGTGGCGTGGGCCGAGCTCGGTTCGCCCCCACCGCCGCCCGACGATCAGGCCGTCGACCCTGCCCTCGCCGAGCTGGCCACCGGTGAGGAGGCTCGGCTGGAAGCCGAGGAACGCCTGATCGACGCCCATGCGGCCGCCGAACGGCTCGCCGCCCGGTCCGACCTGGCCGAGGCGCTGGGCGGCGACGACCTCGACGGTCTGCGCAGCTCGGCGCCGAACGAACACGACCTCGACGACGCACCGGTGGTGCTGGTCGAGCCGTTCACCGACATGGGCCGCAAGCGTCGCAAGACGCTGCGCCGGCGGCTCGAGTCGCTCGACGCCGGCCTGCAGGTGGTGGTGGTGGTCCGCTCCTCCGAGCAGGTGCCCGGCGGCCCGGGGGACTCCGGAGCGGGGACGAGCTAGGAGAAGCTCTGCCCGCAGCCGCAGGTGCGCTGGGCGTTGGGGTTGTTGATCGAGAAGCCGGCCTGCTGGAGGCCGTCCTTGTAATCGAGCGTGGCCCCGGTGAGCAGCTGGGCGCTGGAGGGATCGACGACCACGCGGACGCCCTCGACCTCCTCGAGGACGTCGTCGGACGCCACGTCGGAGTCGAAGAACATCTCGTAGCTGAAGCCTGAGCACCCGCCGGGCCGGACGGCCACCCGCAGGGCGAGGGACTCGTCGCCTTCGGCGGAGATGAGCTCCTTGACCTTGGAAGCGGCGGTGTCGGTGACGGTGATCACGGGCGGTTCCTCCATGGGACTGGTGACCGCCGGGGCGGCGCTGGGTCATGCTACCGGGCCAAAGCGAGCGACGTGCGACCGGGGCGGCCGCCTCTAGCCGACGGTGGCGGCGTCGGCGGGAGCGCCGAGCCGGAGCTCGACCCGGCACGGGTCGCGGTCCACGAGGGACCCGAAGTCGGTGACCTCGCCCCCGCCCACCCCTTCCGCCAGGCCTTCGACCAGGCCACGGTGCAGGGCGCAGACGAGGTCAGGACGGGCCTCGGCCAGCTCCCGGAACGGGCAGTGGGTGAAGGCCACGGTGGCGGTGTCGCCGTCGGCCACCACCGCCGGGTCGAAGCCCATGTCGGCCAGCCGGCCGGTGACGGCCTCCAGGCACGACCGCCCGGCCCAGCGGGGCGCATCGGCCCGGCCCTGGTCGCGGCCGGCCTCGATGGCTTCGCCGCCGGTCAGGCCGGAGGCGGAGGCGAGGCTGAGCAGCATGCGGGCCAGCACGGGGAACGGCTGGGGCTCGAGCCCGAGCCCGGGGGCATCGGGGGCGAGGGAGTAGCGGTGCTGCGGACGACCGGGACCACCGCCGGGGGTGGTCGCCACCACCAGAAGGCCCACCTCCCGCATGCGCTCGAGGTGGGGGCGGACGGTGTTGGGGTGCAGGGCCAGGGTGTCGGCGATCTCGGCGGTGCCGAGCGGCACCGGTGACCGGGCGAGCTCGAGGTAGATCGCGTAGCGGGTGTTGTCGCCGAGGGCCTTCAGGATGTCCAGCCGATCCGGCCGTTCGCGGGCGACGTCCACCTCGAGAGATTACACGGCCACCCCCGGTAGAATCCCGGTGTGCCCCCTTCCGCTGCGCCGCTGCCCAGCGTCGAGGACGTCTTCGGCCTGCTGCGCGGGGTCGTCGACCCGGAGCTGGGCAGCGACGTCGTCGAGCTCGGCATGGTCCGCTCGGTGGAGGTCCACGCCGACGGCGAGGTGGTCGTCACCATCGCCCTCACGACCAGCGGGTGCCCGCTCCGAGCCCAGATCCAGAAGGACATCCGCACCCGGGTGGGATCCTCCCCCGGCGTCACCGCCGTCCGCCTGGAGTGGACCGAGATGACCCAGGAGCAGAAGGCGGGGGCCATGGCCAAGGCCCGCTGGAACGTGTCCCAGCGCGACGAGCACACCGCCATCGGGCCCACCACCCGGGTGGTCATGGTCGCTTCGGGCAAGGGCGGCGTCGGCAAGTCCTCGGTGACGGTGAACCTGGCCGCCGCCATCGCCTCCCGGGGGCTGAAGGTGGGGGTGCTCGACGCCGACGTGTGGGGCTTCTCGGTGCCCCGCATGCTGGGCGTGTCGGGACGGCTGGCCGGGATCGAGCGCGACGGCCGCAAGCTGATGGTCCCCCACGAGCGGGTGGTGGGCGACGGCGTCCTCCGCATCGTGTCGATGGGCTTCCTCGTCGAGGACGAGGAGACCGCCTTGATGTGGCGGGGGCTGATGCTCAACCGGGGCGTGCAGCACTTCCTGCAGGACGTGGAGTGGGGTGACGACCTCGACTACCTGCTGATCGACATGCCTCCGGGCACCGGCGACGTGCAGATGGGCGTGGCCAAGCTCCTCCCCCGGGCCGAGGTGGTGGTCGTCACCACCCCCGCGGTCGGCGCCCAGAAGGTGGCGGTGCGGGCGGTGGGCATGGCCCGCAAGAGCTACCTGCGCGTCGCCGGGGTCATCGAGAACATGAGCGCCTTCACCTGCGACCACGGCACCAGCTACGCGCTGTTCGGCGAGGGTGGCGGTGCCGCCCTGGCCGCCGACGCCGGGGTGCCCCTGCTCGGCCAGGTGCCGCTCGAGCCGGCGGTGTCGGCCGGGGGCGACGCCGGCCAGCCGGTGGTCCTCGGCCATGGCCCGGCGGCCGAGGCGTTCCGGGCCATCGCAGCCCGCATCGTGGAGGAGGCGGTGCCGCCGCCGGAGATGGCCGGCTGCAGCGCCCGCATGCTCGAGGCGGCCATGGTCGCCCTCGACGCCTGAGCGGCTCAGTAGCGCCGGCAGGCGGTCGTCGTGGACGGGCAGGTCTTCACCTCGAAGTGCTGGTAGTCGAGCGGGGAGCCCCACCGACCGCCCCACGCCCAGCCGATGGAGTCGAAGGCGCCGACCACCGGGCCGCCCTCGACGATCATGCCCGGCACGACCTGGCTACGGTCGGCCCAGCGCTCGCTGCCCGGAGGGTCATAGGCCCCGTTGTAGACGTAGGGGTTCTGCATCGGGTTGATGTCGATGGCCAGGCCCCACGCGTGCTTCGACCAGCGGGTGCTGCCGGCCACCTTCCGGCAGTTGAACGCCGAGGTGTTGTTGGCCGCCATGGACCGGTCGTCGCTGGCGCCGTAGTCGTCGACCCGGTGGATGCGCTGGATCTGGAACCGCTGGCGGTAGAGGCTCTCGAACACCTTCACCAGCGCAGTGGTCGTGGTGCGGTGGACGACGAGCGGACCGACGTGGCGGGCGCCGTCGTAGCCCCAGTACGCCACCCCCACCACCCGCAGCTCGCTCCAGTGGAGCGGGCACCCGTCCCGCCAGGACAGGTAGACGTCGTCCCGCGTGGCTGACCGCACCGATGACGTGAAGGGCGGCACCGTCGCCTCCGGTGCGGGAGGCCGGGCCCCGCCGGTGGGATCCGGTTGGCAGGCGACGAGGAGGGCGAGCATCGACGTCGCCACGAACAGGCCGGCGATCGTGCGCCCCGTGCGCACCGTCAGCGCATCCGGGCCCGGCGAAGGGCCTCGGGCAGCTCGCCCACCACCGCCCTCGGGGCGGCCGACGACGGTGACGGGACCGCGCACCGTTGCCGTTCCATCGCCGAGTCGAAGTCGGCTCCCCGCAGCACGAGGCGCACCCCCAGCTCGGTCTCGACCGACAGCGATTCGCCGAGCTCGTCGTTGACGTCGAGGACGACGCCGTCGTCGCCCGGGTAGCTCGATCGGAGGTAGGCCGGGGCGTAGACGGCGACGCCGGCCACCTCGCCCACCCGTTCCTGGTCGGGGCCGGGCCAGAAGTCCTCGTAGAGGAACGGGGCGGTGGACTCACAGCACCCGGTCCCGATGGTGACCGTCAGCGCCCCGGAGCGGATCTGCTTCACCTGCTCGATCACGGCCTCGGCCCGGGCGGTGGCGGTCACGCGCATGGGCCAAACCTACCGGCCCGCATGCAACCTCGACGGGCGGCGGTGCGTCGGACAGGGTGTGGCAGAACAGTCGGCAGCCCTGAGGTGGCCAGTGTCCCGACCGATCGAGGATCCATCGGCGGCGGTGTCAGCGGCCCGGTTGGCCACCTTGTACGCCGAGCAGCGCGTCGCCATGGTGCGCTTGGCCCACCTGCTGGTCGGATCGAACGCGATCGCCGAGGAGCTCGTCCAGGACGCGTTCGCGTCGCTGCTCGGAAAGCTCGACCGGGCCGACAACCCTGCCGCCTACCTGCGCACGACCGTGGTGAACCGATGCCGGTCCCACCTGCGCCGGCGCCGGCTCGAGGATGCCAGCCGGTCGGTGGAGGCCAGGGTGACGCTGCCCGCTGACCTCGACGAGACGTGGGAGGCGCTCGGGCGGATCCCCGAGAAGCGGCGGGTGGCGCTCGTGCTGCGGTTCTACGAGGACCTCTCGATCGACGAGATCGGGCGGGTGATGAGATGCCGGCCGGGGACGGTCAAGTCGCTGATCCATCGGGGTCTGGCGTCGCTTCGGAGGGAGCTTTCGTGAACAGGGATGACCGACCGATCGAGGACGAGACCGAGGAGCGGCTGCGCCGGACGCTGTCCGCCGTCGCTGGCCACACCCGCGCGCCTGACCGCTGGGCCGAGGTGGCCGGCCGGATCGGCGGCGACGATGTCGCGGGCGGCGGCGTTGGTCTGGCCGACTACGTCCAGGAAGCGGGCCCGCCCCGTCGCGGGTCACGCGTCCTGGTGGCCATGGCGACAGTGGGGGTCGTGCTCGGGGCGGCGTTCGGGGTCCTGTCCTTGTCAGCCGGCGACGGCGCCGGCTCGCCGGAGGAAGCGGTGGAGGACCTCTTCGACGCCGTCGCCGCCGAGGACGCCATCGGTGTCCTCGAGGCGATCACGCCGTCCGAGCGGGACCTGATCCTCCCTGCCCTGAAGGACCTCGAGGGTGAGCTGAAGCGACTCGACGTGGCGTCGAGCGAGCTCGACCTGCGGAAGGTGAGAGGGGTCGACCTGGAGGTCGGCGACGTTCAGACGGCCGTGACCCCTCTGTCCGACGACACCGCTGTCGTCCGGGTGACCGGCGGACGGGTGAAGGGTGCGCTGCGCCTGGGCGACCTGCCCTTCGGTTCGCTCCTGTCGGACCTCATCGTCCGGGACACGAAGCCGCCCGAGGCCGGCACCGCCGATGTCGACGGGCTCGTGCTGGTTGCCGTCAAGGAGGGCGGCGGCTGGCACGTCGGCTTGCAGGCTTCGCTCGGCAACGCCGTCCATGGGGGGGCCGTCCATGGGGGGAACGACGGCTTTCCCGGGCCGGACCTCGCCGGGGGCATCCCGGCCAAGGGCGCGTCGACGCCCGAGGACGCCGCCCGGGAGATGATCGAAGCCATGTCGGCCCGGGACATCCGTCGGATGATCGAGCTGACTCCGCTGGCGGAGTCCCGCGCCCTCCACCAGTGGGGCCCGACGTTCGTGGCCTGGTCGGAGGAGAACGACTTCGGGCAGGGGTCGGACATCGATCAGGTGGAGCTCGCGGTCAGCGACGGCCCGGACGGGACGAAGACCGTGCGGCTCGACCACTACCGGCTCCGCTACCGACAGGACACGGCGCGGTTCAGCGAGGTGACCTACGACGGCCGGTGCACGAGCTACTCGTCCACCTTCCCGGGCGACGGGGGGCCTGACCTTCGTGCACGGGGGCAAAGCTGCGGGATTCGGGATCCACTCTCGCCCACCGTCGACGCCGCCAGCTTCGGCGTGCTCGGGTTCGGCGCCCCGCCCACGGTCCTGTCGGTGGTCGAGCACGAGGGCGCCTGGTTCGTGAGCCCGGTCCGCAGCCTGGTGGCGACTCTCCTCGACTCGGTCCGCGGGTTGGACCGGGAGGACGCCATCCGTGCTGTCCGCTCGTACTTCGGACAGAGCTGGGCCGCACTTCCCGCCGACTACTGGGAGGCCTGCGGCGTGGCCCGTCCCCCCGCCGACGCCGCGGCCGACGAGGGGGAGGCGGCCGCCCGGCGCTGCTCGGAGAACCTGCCCGAGGACTACGTCGGACCGTTCTGGCCATGGTTCGCCGGCGTCGGGGGTGGTAGCGCCGCCGAGTCGAGCGGCGGGCCGCCCCCGGTCGGCCCCGCACCGATCCCGGCGTCGACCACGTCGCTGCCACCAGTTCCATCGACCACCGGCCCTTGACGTGCCGCCACCGCGGTGGCCGCTCGGCTTGACCGCGGCGGCGTCGGTGGTGACGGCGGCGTCCACGTTCGGGCCGTGGCTGCACAGCGGACGCACGGTCCGGAACAGCTACGGGGTCGCCCGGGCCCTCGACCGCCTGGACGTGGCCCATGGCCTGGTCGGCTCTGCGGTCGGGGGGTTGTGGTCCTTCGTCCCGCTCCTGGCCGCGTTGGTCGTGCTCGGAGCGGTCGTGCGCCGACCGCTGGCGGTGGCGGCGGGAGGAGTGGCGCTGGGCCTGGGGGTCGCCGTCTTTGCCGCCGGCGTCCTCGCTTCCCCCTTCCCTCCAGGTTGGGGCGCCTACCTCGGCATCGTGGGCTCGACGGTCACCTTCGCCGCCGCACTCCATGGCGTCGGGCTCCGCTGGCGCAGCCGGACGCCCGACCCACGCTGATCCGGAGCCGTAGCCTCCGGCCGTGGTCGAACCCGTCGTCGCTACGCGTCGGCCGCCGCTGGTGTGGGCGCTGCCTCGGCCCCACATCTCCCGTCCTCGGTTGGTCACGCGCATCGGCGACGCCGACCGCCCGGTTGCCCTCGAAGGCGCAGGCGGCTACGGCAAGACGACGCTGGCCGTGGAGGTCGCCCACGCTCACCCCGGCCCTGTGCTGGCTGTGCGCCTCGATTCGCCGGGCACGGATCGAGCCGCCCTGTGGCGCGCCACCGCGCGGGCGGCGCGGCGGGCCGGTCTCAGCGACATCGCCCGCCGGCTGGCACCCGATGCCGACCCCGACGAGGCCGGCGACGACCTCCATCACCTGCTGACGACGACCACCTCGCCGGTGCTGGTCATCCTCGACGAGGTCCAGGCGCTGGAGGACGACGCCGCCCGCTGGCTGGTCGACCTGGTCGATCCCCTGCAGGCGGGGCTGCGCCTGGTGCTGGCGGGGCGGCGCCTCCCCGAGCCGCTGGAGCGGCTCGCCGAACGCGGCACCATCGAGCGGATCACCGTCGAGGACCTCAGGTTCGACGACGACGAGGTGCGCCGCTGCTCGACCGCGGTCACCGGATCCGACGGCGGGGCGGTGGCCGCCGCCGAGGTCCGCCGCCGCACCGAGGGCTGGCCCGCGCTTGTCGCGCTCGTCACCTCGGAGCACGGCGAGGTCGCGGACGGCGCCCGGTCCCTCGGGGCCATGGTGGACCGCCATCTCGTGGCGCTGACGGCCGAGGACCGCGCCGCTCTGGCTGCCGCTGCCCACCTCCCGTACCTGCACCCCGACCTCGACTCCGCCCTCGGAACGGCTGGCCTGCTGGAGCGGGCGATGGCCGCCGGCCTGCCGCTGGCGCGACGCCCGGACGGCTGGTGGGAGCTCGCCGGCCCGGTGGCCGAGCACCTCCGGGGGGCAGGTCGCCTCGACCCCGCGGTGGCCCGCAGGGTCGCCGATCGCTTCGCTGTTCTCGGGGCGCCGGTGGTCGCCGCCCGGCTCCTCGTCGCCAACGGTGAGAACGACGACGCCGCCGAGCAGGTCACCCGCTGGTCACGTCCGGAGGTCGAGGGCGGTGACCCGGGCGAGGTGGCTGCGCTGGTCACGTCGATCCCTGACGACAACCTGGGCCGCCACCCCCGCTCGCTCCTCGTTGCGTCGTGGGCCCACCACGCCCTCGGCGAGTTCCTCGAGCAGCGCCGGCTCCTCGACCGGGCCCGCACGCTGGTCGAGACGGGCACCGAGCTGGGCCGCGAGGTCGACGCCGAATGGGCCTGGGCCAACGCCACCGACCAGACCTACGAGCCCTCCATCGCCGTCGCCCAAGCGGTGCTCGCCACCGCCGAGGACCACGAGGTCTCCTCCCGCAGCCGCGCCCTCGCTGCGCTGGGCATCGCGCTGGCGAACCGGCCCGACGGGGCCGGTTCGCGGGAGGCGCAACGAGCGTCGCACGGCGCCATCCAGCTGTTCCTCGACCAGGGCCAGGTCGGCATGGCCGCCGAGGCCCTGCTGTACCTCGGCTACCACCAGCTCTTCCAGGAAGGTCGCTTCGACGAGGCCGAGGGCGCCCTGCGTCGGGCACTCACCCTGGTGCCGGGTCGCTCCCGTCTGCGGGCCCGGTTGACGGTGTTCCTGGCCGAGGTGCTCCTCGGTCGAGGCGACCACGAAGGTGCCGGCGTGCTGTTGGACGAGGGCCTCTACCTGGCGACCAGCGTCGGCAACCGCCAGCTCCAGGGCTACGTCGCCTGGCTGCGACTCGAGCTGGCCTCCCGCCATGGTGACCGCAAGGCCGTGTTGGAGGCCCTCGGTGCGGTGGAGGCCGTTCGGGGTGAGTGGTACGAGCACACCGGCGGCGGCGCCCTCTTCCTGTGCGAGGCCACGGTGGCCGCCGCCCGTGTCGACATCGAGCTGGCGGCCACCCTGCTCGAGCGGCTGCGCCGACACCCTGCCCGCGTGCCGATCATCGAGCAGGTCGCGGGAGCAGCGCTCGCCGCACGGCTCGGCGACCACGCCACCGTGCTCGCCGCCTTGGGCCCCACCGCCGACCTGGCAGAGCTGCCCCGGCGTCTCGAGTGGTGGGCGGCGCTCGTGCGGGCCACGGCCTACCGGGCCGCCGGGGAGGAGGCGGCGGTCGAGCGGGAGCTGCGGACCATGGCGGTGGCGGCCGCCGCGCTCGGCCTGCCGGACCTGCCCGCGCTCGTCGAGCCGCAGCTGGTGGCCGCCCTGGTCCCCCCGCCGGCGGCCGCTGATGAGCAGGAACCGGCCCCGGTGGAGGTCCAGCTGCTCGGTCGGTTCGGGGTGCGGGCCGGCGATGCCGAGCTCGACCTGCCACCGGGCCAGCCGACCCGACTCGTCCAGCTCGTCGCCGTCACCGGGCGGGTCACCATCGAATCGGTGCTCGATGCGCTGTGGCCCGATGAGGCCGACCCCACCGTCGCCCGGAAGCGCCTCCGCAACGTGTTGCACCGCATCCGCACCACCTGCCCCGACCTCGTGCACCGTGACGGCGAACAGCTCGTGCGTGGTCCCGCTGTGCGGACCGACCTCGATGACTTCACCACCGCCGTGTCCGAGGCGCGGGACGCCGGCGCGTCAGGCGGCGACGCCGTCGGGCCCGCTCGGGCCGCGCTCGTGCGCTACGAGGGAGACCTGCTGGCCGACTCTCCCGGCGAGGAATGGGTCGCCGCCCGCCGGGAGGCGGAGAGGGTCCGCCTCCTCGGCGTGCTCGAGCTCCTCATCGATGCTGCTATCGCCGACGACGACGTGGACGAGGCCATCCGTCTGTCCGAACGCGCCATCGAGGCCGATCCCCTCGATGACGACCGCTACCTGACCGTGGCCGGCCTGCTGCTCGACCGGGGTCGGCTCTCCGGCGCCCGCGCCATGCTCGAGCGGGCGGCGGCGGTCCGCGCCGACCTGGCCCTGCCGCCGTCACGGGCCCACGCCGCCCTCGTCTCACGACTGGAGGACGCCGTGAGACGCTCGTGAGACGCCCCACGTCCACGGTGTGCATCGTGACCGTGGTCGTCGTCCTCCGCCTCCTCGCCGAGGCTCTCGCGGAGGGGGAGCTGGTCGGTCACGCCGAGTTGGTCCGGAGCGGGCATCGTTCGGTCATCCGCAACGCGGGCGACCTGATGACGCTCCTGGCCGACGATCTGAAATCCCCACTTGCCATCCCAGAGGAGAACCCGACATGAAGACCCGACTCGTCGCGCTCGGCGCGGCACTGCTGCTCACCATCGGCGCCGGCGCCTGCGGCGGAGGCAGCGACGGCCGGCCGTCCAAGGCCGAGCTGTCCGACCGCATCGAGAAGGAGCTCGACGCCAAGCCGGCCGAGGCCGACTGCATCGCCGGCAAGCTGCTGGCCTCCGACATGTCGGACAAGGTCCTCCGGGCCATCGCCGACGATGACCAGGGTGATCTCAGCGAGAAGGACACCGACAAGGCGGGCACCATGCTCGTGGACTTCATGAGCAAGTGCAGCGCAGGCTGACCCCTACGGTGACGCGGTGGACGGTGAACGACCGGCGGATGACGGTGTCGACGCCGCCATCGGAGCCAGGGTGGTGCGCACCTTCGCCGCCGACCTGCTGCGCTCCCTTGCCCCCCGCGTCGGCAACACCGTGTGGTCGCCGTGGAGCATCGCCACCGCCCTCGCCCTCGCCCGGGCGGGGGCGGCCGACGTCACCGCCGAGCAGATGGACGCGGTGCTCGGCGTCGAGGGCGCCGACGCGGCCACATCCATCGGTGGTCTCCAACGCCACCTCCTGGGCCTGGCCGGGCCGGTGCGCACCGCCGGCGGCGGAGACGGCGAGCTCGCGCTGCGAGCGGCGAACGCCCTCTGGGTGCAGTCCGGCTTCGGCCTCGACCCCCGGTTCCTGGCCACCGTGGAGACCGACCACGGCGCCGGCGTGCGCACCGTCGACTTCGCCGGCGCCGTCGACACCGCCCGCTCGGCCATCAACTCCTGGGTGGCCCACGCCACCGCAGGGCGCATCCCCGACCTGATCGCCCCCGGGGTGCTCGACCCCCTGAGCCGGTTGGTGCTCACCAACGCCGTCCACCTGCTCGCGCCATGGCACCGGCCCTTCGCGGACGCCCGGACCCACCCGTTCTCCGCACCGGGTGGGCGCACCGTGAAGGCCCGGCTCATGGACCTCACCGCCGCCCTCGCCTACAAGCGGGAACCCGGCTGGCAGGCGGTCACCCTTCCGTACGCCGGGCGGACGCTGGCCATGACGGTGGTCGTGCCCGACGCGGGCGGGTTCGACGCCGTCGAGCGGGCAGCCGACCTCGAGCGGTGGCTGGCCCCGGCGCCCGAACGGTCCGTGCACCTGAGGCTTCCCCGGTTCGCGGTGGAGGCTGGCGCGTCGTTGGCGCCGGTTCTGGCCGGGCTGGGCATGCCCGCCGCGTTCGACCCCGACGCCGCCGACTTCTCGGCCATGACCACCGACGAGGCGCTGCACATCAGCGCGGTGGAGCACCGCGCCACCATCACGGTGGACGAGCAGGGCACCGAGGCGGCGGCTGCCACCGCCGTCGTCATGGCGGTGCGCACCTCGCTCGTGCGCCCGGCCCCGCCCCTCGAGCTCATCGTGGACCGCCCGTTCCTGTTCGTGGTCCACGACGTCGAGCACCGGGCGCCCCTGTTCACCGGCCGCGTTCTCGACCCGACGGCCTGACGCGCCGCGGCCGTGCGGGAGGGCGGGCGGGCGGCGGACGCCGCACCGTCATGGGCATGTCCGTGTTCCACCTCGCGCCGAATCTCCGCCAAGCCCCGTGCGGCGGAATGCCGCCGGCAGATCGAGACGGCGTGGTGCCGTCGCTCCCTTTCGCCGCGAGGTGGAACAGAGGATGGACGCACCTACGCCGACCGGGTGTTCGAGGAGGCGCTCGATGAATGCCGAGGTGGGTGCGGACGTGGCCAAGGGCGGCACCCCGAGGGTGTCACCGTGTCGAAGAGTCGAAGAGTCGAACTCTGCTCCGTCCCCGTGTGAATGCGGCCACCGGGGTCGCTTCGAGGATTCGCAAGACCTGAAGCTGGTCGAGGGCACCTGGCGATGCTGGTCGTTTGGCTTCCGGCGGCGCGGCCAGCCGACCGAGGTCAGTCGTCGACCGCGTAGTGGGCGTACACGACGCCGCCCACGAACCCTCGCGTGCCGATCAGCCGGAGCCGTGCCTGCAAGTCGGCGGGCAGGGCGCGTTTGCCGCCACCGAACGGGGCCACCGGACGCTGGGCATTCTCGGCAAGCGCAACAAGCCGGCCACGATCCCGCTGGTCCCCCGTACGGCTCGCACGATCGACCAGGTCATCGGCGAACGTTGCGCGGGACCCATCCTGCGCCGCCGCGATGGACAGCCTCGATCGGCGTACCGCCCACCGGTGGGGCCGCTCGATTGGCAAGCGCGCCGGGGTGGGTGCGGTGCATCCGCACATGCTGCGGGCGGCGTTCATCATGGCCGCCCTCGAGGCAGGTGTTCCGTTGCGCGACGTGCAGATCGCGGCTCGCCACGCCGACCCCCGCACGACGACGATCTATGACCGGCGCCGCCAGAACTTCGACCGCCACGCGGCCTATGTCGTCGTAGCATTCGTGGCCGGCGGCTGATCATCCGGGATCAGATCACCGGCGGCTCTATTCGCTCGATCGTGTCCACCCGGTCGATGGACCGGTCAAAGGAAGCGACCTTGCCGACCCCGGTGCTCTCGGCGCATGCGACGAGGTATGCCTCGGCGAAGTCGATGCGGTCGGTCTCGTACACCTCGACAGCCCGGAGTAGCAGCGCCGGGTCCACGCAGACGATCGAGTCGAATGCGACAAGGGACCGCAGTGCTTGGGCGACCTCGTCGCGAGGCGCGTCGTAGAACGACTCCAACACGTACACCGTCTCCGCCGCAACCAGATCGGTGAGGAACAGCTCTCGCTCCGACCCGAGGTAGGCAGTCGCGCGTGCCGCCAAGCCCGCCGGGTCACCCGTCAGATGCCGGACGAGGACGTTGGTGTCGACGAAGGCGCTCAACGGCGCGTTGCCGCTCGATCAGACCTCGTGCGCCGGATCACCTCATCCCAAGCGACGTTGCGCTTCGCCGCGGGGACACGGATCGTCCCGGCCAGAGCGAGGAGGTCTGGTGTCCGGGCGAGCACGGCCCGGTTTCCCTCCACTCGGAAGACGACCTCGTCGCCTTCCTTGATGCCGAGCGCGTCACGCACGGCCTTCGGGACGGTCACTTGCCCCTTCGATGTCACCTTCGCCGCAGCGTCCACGACTGCCTCCTTACCTACGAGTAATGGTAAGGAGAGTTGCGTCAGCGCCGACATGTCGGCCGGAGAGGTGCCCGTGCTTCAGGAGCCGCCCGGGCGGACGACGCCGGCCTCGTAGCCGAAGATCACGGCTTGGACCCGGTCGCGCAGGTCGAGCTTGGTGAGGAGGTGGCCGAGATGGGTCTTGACCGTCGCCTCCCCGAGGTAGAGGTCGGTCGCGATCTCGGCGTTGGTCCTGCCCTGGGCCACCAGCTCGAGCACCTCGCGCTCGCGTGGGGTCAGCAGATCGAGCGCCGAGGCGAGCCGGCGATCGGCTGCGGGTCGCTTCGCGAACTCCTCCACCAGTCGACGGGTGATCGCCGGCGCCAGGAGCGCGTCGCCGGCGGCGACGGTCCGCACGGCGCCGGCCAGGTCGTCCCGGGACACGTCCTTCAGCAGGAACCCGCTGGCCCCGGCCCGGAGGGCTTCGTACACGTAGTCGTCGAGATCGAAGGTGGTGAGCACGAGCACGGCCACCGGATCAGCGACCCCTGGTCCGGCCAAGCGGCGGGTCGCCTCGAGGCCGTCCATGTCCGGCATGCGCACGTCCATCAGCACGACATCGGGACGGAGCCGGCGGGCGACGGCGACGGCCTCGGTCCCGGTGGCCGCCTCGCCCACCACCTCGATGTCGGGCGAGGCGTCGAGGATGGCGTGGAAGCCGGCCCGGACGACGGCCTGGTCGTCGGCCACGAGGACCCGGATCACGGGTCGGTCGGCAGCCGGGCCACCAGCTCGAACCCGCCGTCGGGACGCATCGCCGCCCGCAGGTCGCCCGAAACCATGGCCACCCGCTCGCGGACACCGATCAGGCCTCGTCCCTGTGCCGAGCTGGGCGCCGGGACGCCGGATCGGGCGCTCCCCTCGTTGGTGACCTCGACCTCGAGGGCGTCGGTCGCGTAGCGCACCACCACCGTGGTGGGCGCCGCCCCCGCGTGCTTGACCACGTTGGTGAGGCCCTCCTGCACGATCCGGTACGCCGACACGTCAACCCCGTCGCTGAGGTCCCGCGCCTCACCCTCCACCCGCAGGTCGAGGGGCAGGCCGGCGGCGCGGACGTCGTCGACGAGCTGGCGGAGCCGGCCGACACCGGGCTGGGGAGCCACCGCGGCGGGGTCATCGTCTTCACGCAGGACGCCGAGCAGGCGGCGCAGCTCGCCGAGGGCCTGTCGCCCCGACGCGCCGATGGCGTCGAACGTGCTGGCCGAGCTCGGTGTGGTCGCCGCCCCCGCCTCGGCCTGCACCACGATCATGCTCACGTGGTGGGCCACCACGTCGTGCATCTCGCGGGCGATCCTGGCCTTCTCCTCTGCCACCGCCCGGGCCGCCTGGGCCGCCTGCTCGCGCTCCAAGCGGCCGGCCCGTTGCTCCACCTCGGCGAGGTACGCCGCCCGGGTCCGTTGGCGGTCGCCCAGCACGAGGGCCACGATCCCCGGCAGGAAGGCGGCGAAGTAGTCGTCGAGGCCGGAGTCGCCGGCCCCGACCACGGCGACGAGGGCCACCACCACGCCGACGGCGGCGACGGCGGCGGTCGCCCGGCGGCTGGAGTGGGCCGCCACCGTGAACAGGGCGACGAGCATGCCCACGTGGAGCAACGGGTCGGGCAGCTCGGCCAGCCCGTAGCCCGCCGCCCCTGCACCGCACACGGCCAGAGTCGGCACCGGCCAGCGCCCGCGGCCCACGAGCGGTACGGACTCGAGGGCGAGCAGGATCACGCCGACGAGGCGCAGGTGGGGGCCTCCCTCGGTGGCGTCGGCGATGGCGGCGCTGGCCACGAGCACCACGAACACGATCAGCGCGAGCAGGCCGTCGACGACCATCGACGCCGGCCGCGGCAACCGGTCGAGGGCTCGGACCATCACGACTCCGAAGGTACCGGCCGCTCCCGCCGCCGTCGTCCCCCCACCGGCGGGCCGCGCCTCCACCCCGGGGGGGACCCGCGACCACCCTCCAGCCTGACGACACGAGCAGTGCCTGTTCCTACCGTCGTCGCCATGCTCGCCATCGCCTCCAAGCGACCCTCGTCCTCTGCCCACGAACCCGCTCCGGCGCCCGACCCGACGGGCGACCCCGCGGCGAACCCGACGGCATCTCGGGCCCCGGTGGCGTGGGCGGGCCTCGCCCTCGTGGTCGCCGGGAAGTCCCTGCTCAACCTGCTGGCCGCCGGCCGCTACGGCTGGCACCGGGACGAGCTCTACTACCTCGCCGCGGGGCGGCATCTCGATCTCGGCTTCGTCGACTTCCCGCCGGTCACGGCGGTGCTGGCCCGGCTGTCCGAAGCGCTGTGGGGGACGTCGCTGATCGGGCTCCGCTCCTTCGCCATCGCCGCCGGCGCCGCCGTCGTCGTGCTCACCGCCCTCATCGCCCGGGAGCTCGGCGGCGGGCGCTGGGCCCAGCTCGTCGCTGCCCTGTCGGTGTGCGGCCTGACCCTCGGCAGCAACGCCATGTTCCAGACGGTGTCGTTCGACCAGCTCGCATGGGCGGCGACCTTCTGGGCGGCGCTGCGGGTCCTGCGCTCGGGCGGTCGCCGCCGCTGGCTCATGCTCGGCGCGATCGTGGGACTGGGGGTCGAGACGAAGTACACGGTCATCGTCCTGGTGGCGATGCTGGGGATCGGTTTCATCGCGACGCCGATCGGTCGAGCCCGGCTGCGCGAGCCCGGCGCCCGGCTCGGCGCAGGGCTGGCCCTCGCGCTGGCCCTGCCCAACCTGTGGTGGCAGGTCCGTCACGGGTGGCCCAGCGTCGACTTCTTCAGCGGACGCAACGGCGAGGTGCGAGCCGACTACCCGCCGCTCCTCTACGTCGCCGAGCTGTTGCTGGTCACGGGGCCGCCCGCCCTCGTCGTCTGGTGGACCGGCGCCCGGTCTCTGCTGCGAGACGCCCGCCTGCGGGCGATCGGCATCGCCGTCGTGTCGGTGCCGGTGGCCTTCCTCGTCCTGGGGGGCAAGGGCTACTACGCCGCTCCCGCCGCCATCGCCGCCTTCGCCGCCGGGAGCGTCGCCATGGAGCGCACGCAGTCCCCGCGGCGACGCCGCGTCCTCCCCGCCGTGCTCGCGGCCGGGCCCTTGGTCTTCTCGCCGGTCATCCTGCCCGTGCTCCCCGAGTCCACCATGGTCGCCGCCGGCCTGGCCGAGGCCCGCGAGGACTACGCCGAGGAGCTCGGCTGGATCGAGCTGGTCGATGCGGTCGCCGCTGCTCACCGCGCACTGCCCGCTGACGAGCGGGAGCGCACCGCCGTCCTCTCCGGCAACTACGGCGAGGCCGGTGCCATCGACCTCTACGGGCCCGGGCGGGGGCTGCCCGACGCGGTCAGCGGGCACCTGACCTACCGCTACTGGACGCCGTCGGACGAGACGCTGGCGGCGAAGACGCTGCTCGTCGTCGGCTACGACCGGTCCTGGCTGGAGAGCCGTTGCGCCACGCTCGATCAAGTGGGCACCGTCGAGAACCGGGCCGGCGTCGACAACGAGGAGGCCGGCGGCGCCGTCCTCCTCTGCCGCCTGCCGGGATCCCTCGCCGAGCTCTGGCCCAGCATCGCCGCCGGTGCCGACTGACGAGGGCAGCTACACCAGGGCGTGAGTCAGATGTTGGAGCTCAGCGCGGCGAAGTGCATGTAGCCGTCGCGGCCCTCGCTGGGGTTGGCGTGGATGTGCTTTACCTGGCGGTAGGCGTTGTAGCCCTCCACCCCGAGCTCCCGGCCGATCCCTGACTGCTTGTACCCCCCGAAGGGTCGCTCCGGGCTGATCAGGTGGTAGTCGTTGATCCACACCGTGCCGGTCCTCATGCCGGCGGCGACCTTGCGCGCCCGTTCCAGGTTCCCCGACTGCACGCCGCCGCCGAGGCCGTAGATGGAGTCGTTGGCGATGGCCACCGCCTCCTCGTCGGAGTCGAAGGGGATCACGCACAGCACCGGGCCGAAGATCTCCTCCTGGGCGATCTTGGCCGAGTTGTCGACCCCGGCGAAGATCGTCGGGCGGTAGAAGTTCTCGGCCACCAGGCCCTCGGCCAGGCCGTCGGGCCGACTGCCGCCGCAGACCGGTTCGCCCACCTCGTCCCGGCCGAGGGCCACGTAGCGCTCCACCGTCTCGGCCTGGCCCCGGGACACGAGCGGGCCGAGATCGGTGTTGAAGTCGAGCTGGTTGCCGATGACCATCTTGCCGGCCCGGTCCACCAGCAGCGACAGGAAGTCGTCGTAGACCGAGCGGTGCACCAGCGCCCGGGTGCCGGACTCGCAGACCTGGCCGTTGTGGAAGAACGTGCCGAAGAGGACGGCGGCGGCGGCGATGTCGAGGTCGGCGTCGTCCAGCACGATGTTGGCCGACTTGCCGCCGAGCTCCAGGGTGACGGCCTTCACCGTGCCGGAGGCGAGCTGCATGATGCGCCGCCCCACCTCGGTGGACCCGGTGAAGGCGGTCTTGTCGACCATGGGGTGCGAGGCCAGTTCCTCACCGGCGGTGCCGCCGGGACCGGCGACCACGTTGACGACCCCCGGCGGGATGTCGGCCTCCTGGAAGACCTCGCCGAGCATGAGGGCGGTGATCGACGTGTACGACGCCGGCTTGATGACCGACGTGTTGCCGGCGGCGAGCGCAGGGGCGATCTTCCAGGCCGCCATGATGAACGGGAAGTTCCACGGGATGATCCCGGTGCAGACACCCTGGGGCTCGTAGCGCACCCAGTTCTGCGACGGCGGGAAGGGCGAGCCCGGCAGCTCCACCTCGTCGGGCTGGTCCTCGGCGCAGCGGGCGAACCACTCGTAGGCCGACTGGGCGCCGGGGATGTCGGCGAACGTGGCCTTCTTGACCGTGCCGCCGCCGTCACGGGCCTCCATCTCTGCGAGCTTCTCCGACTTGGCGCCGATGAGCTCGGCCACCTTGCGCAGCTTGGCCGCCCGCTCGGCCCCGCTCATCTTCGGCCACGGCCCTTCGTCAAAGGCCCGGCGGGCGGCCTCGACGGCGCGTGCCGCATCGACCTTGGCCGCCTTGGCCACCTCGCCGATGGGCTCGTTGGTGGCCGGATCCGACGTGGTGAACGTCTCGCCGGAGGCGGCGTCGGCGTACTCGCCGTCGATGAAGAGCTGGTAGTCGGCCATCGCCGGACCCCCTGGGAAGCGGAACCTGGACGCTAGCCCCACCGTCCGCTGCCGTCAGGCGGCGTCAGGCGGCCGTCCAGCGGGCGTCGACGTCGTCGCGATCGGTGCTGCGCGCAGCGCCGTCGTCGCCCAACTTCCGCAGGTGGGCCCAGACCGAGAACCGGGCGACGGGGTGCAGGAAGTCGGGCACGTCGGTGTAGATGGCCTCGACCAGTTCGGCGGTGGTGGCCGAGCCGGCGGCGGCGAGCGCGGCGACGACCTGGCGCTCGCGTTCGAGGCGGTGCTGCACGTAGGTGTCGACGGCGGCGGCCGGGTCGGTGATGAGGTAGCCGTGACCGGGAGCGATGGCCTTGAGCCGCAGGCGGCGGACCTTGGCCAGCGAGTCCAGGTAGGCGGCCATGTCGCCGTCGGGCGGCGATATCACCACGGTCGAGCCCTGCATGACGTGGTCACCCGAGAACAGCATCCGCTCCTGCTCCAGGAGGTAGCAGAGGTGGTTGGACGCGTGGCCCGGGGTGTGGACGGCCCGGAGGCGGAACTCGGTGGCCTCGATGGAGTCGCCGTCGCCGAGGCGGGCGTCCACCTCGAGGCCGTCGCGCCCGTCATACGCCAGCACCTCCGCCCCAGTGCGGGCCTTGAGTCCGGCCACCCCCGGCGAGTGGTCCGGGTGGGTGTGGGTGCAGACGATCCAGCGGATGCGGTCGCCGCCGCAGCCGGCGATGGCGTCGAGGTGGGTGGCGTCGTCGGGGCCCGGGTCGATCACGACGATCTCGTCGATCCCGACGAGATAGGTGTTCGTGCCGGGCCCGGTCATCATCCCCGGGTTGGCGGCGGTGATGCGCCGGACCAGGGGACTCAGCGCGCTCGCCACCTCGGGCACGATCGGCTTCGGTTCGGGCGGGACCTGCTCGTCAACCACGGCTGCGCTCCGCCACCGCCGGCCAGTCGATGGCGGCCGTATCGGCGTCGCCGTCGTCGTAGCTGGGATCGCCCGGCAGCACGATGCGGACGCCTCCCTCGTCGAGGATGACGCGGGGCAGGATGGCGGGGACGTCGGTGATCTCGGTGGCGGCGGCCAGCGCCTCCCCGGCGGTGGCGAAGCGGGCCACCGCCCGCAGGCTGGCGGTGGTGGGGGGCAACATCTCCATGGTGCCGGCGCGGTGGCGCTCGAGCGCCTCGGCGGGGTGGAGCCAGAGGTTGGCGATCACCTCGTGGTCGTCGTGCAGCGGCACCTGGGCGGCGGGGGCGGCGGCGAGGAAGAACCGGGTGTCGTAGCGGCGGGGCGCGCCCTCGGGCGTGATCCAGTGCCCGAAGTAGTGCATGCCGTCCACCGCCAGCCGGAGCCCCTCCTCGTCGCACACGTCGACCAGGCGGCGCGCGCCGGAGTCGACGGCGTGGCGGTGGCGGGAGAACCGCTCGGCGGTGGTCGGGTCGTCGAGGCGGATGACGTCGCCGTCGCGGTGGTAGGCGAGCAGCACGCCCGCCTCCTCGAAGCTCTCGCGGATGGCCGCCACCCAGAACGCCAGCCCGCCCCGCTCGATGCCGAGCCGGACCGAGGCCTCGGCGTCGGTGCGCCCCTCGCACAGCGACTCGAGGTCGTCATGGCGGTCGGCCGGGTCCACGGCACCGCCGGGGAAGACGTAGGCGCCCCCGACGAAGTCCGAGTTCAGGTTGCGCCGGAGCATGAAGACCTCGAGGCGCCGACCGTCGGCGTCGGGTTGGCCGTCACGCAAGAGCAGGACGGTGGCGGCGTCGCGGAGCGGGACCGCCGGGCCCGAGGTGCTCACCGGGACCGGTCCCCCTGCGGCCGTTCGACCGCAGTGGCCCGCCCCGCCCGCTCACGGGCCGTCGTGTCGTACACCCCGCCCCGGCGACGGCGGCCGCCGCCCGCGCCGAGGAGGGTGAACCCGGTGCCGAGGCGGTGGCGGAAGCGGGCCAGGAGGGCGCGGCGCACCAGCGCCCGGGTGGGCGGGATGAGCAGCGCGAAGCCGAGGACGTCGGTCAGGAAGCCCGGGGTCAGCATCAGCGCGCCGGCGAAGACGATGAGACCACCGTCGACCAGCTCGGCCTGGGGCAGGCGGTGGTCGCGAAGTTGGGCCTGGATGCTGCGCCACACGCCCCGCCCCTGGCGCTTCATGAGCCACGCGCCGATCACGCTCTCCACGAGCAGCAGGGCGACGGTCTGCCAGCCTCCGATGACGTGGGACACCTGGATGATCAGGTACAGCTCGACGATCGGCCCCACCACGAACAGCAGGGCCAGGATCACGAGCACCATGGCCTTCAGGCTACCTGGGCCCTCCCGCCCTCGACGGGGGCGGGTACCGTCGCCTGCCGTGTGGGTGACGCGGATCGTCGATGCGCCGGCGGCGCACGTGTGGCGGGTGCTCATCGACACCACCACGTGGGCCCAGTGGGGTCCGTCGATCAGCGAGGTCGACCACGACGGTCGCTTCCTAGGTCCCGGCAGCGAGGGCCGGCTGCGGTCGGTCGTCGGTCCGTGGCTGCCGTTCGAGATCACCCGATTCGAGGAGGGCCGGTTCTGGACGTGGAGCGTGAGTGGCATCCCGGCCACCGGCCACAGGGTGGAGTCGATGGGCGCCCGGCGCTGCCGGGTGGGGATCGACGTGCCGTTGGTGGCCGCGCCGTACGTGCTCGTGTGCGGTGTCGCCCTCCAGCGCATCGACCGCCTGGCGCGCGCCAAGGCCGGGACTCGCCCGGCGGCGACGAGGTGAGCGCGGGCGCGGACCACCGGGCTCGACCGCCCTCGGTCGACGCGCTCGCCCGGTCGCTGGCCGACGTCGGCCTCCCCCACCCTCTCCTCGTCGAGGCGGCCCGCCGGGCGGTGTCGGCAGGGGCGCCCGCGCAAGCGAGGGCCGAGGCGGTCGCCCTGCGTCGAGCGCTGCTCCAGCCGGTGGTGAACGCCACCGGGGTGCTGCTCCACACCAACCTCGGCCGGGCACCGCTCGCCCGCCTCCAGGCCGCCACGTACACCAACCTCGAGCTCGACCTGGCCACCGGCAGCCGCGGCTCCCGCTCGGCCCACGCCGCCGCCCTCATGGCCCGCGCCACCGGCGCTGATGCGGGGCTGGTCGTCAACAACGGGGCCGCCGCCGTCCTGCTCGTGCTCGCCGCCCTGGCCCGCGACCGCGGGGTGGTGGTGAGCCGGGGGGAGCTGGTGGAGATCGGGGGCGGGTTCCGGGTGCCCGACGTGATGGCCGAGTCCGGCGCCCGGTTGGTGGAGGTGGGGACCACCAACCGCACGCGGGTCGACGACTACGCCCGCGCCATCGACGCCCCCGGCGCCGACATCGCGCTGGTGATGAAGGTGCACCAGTCGAACTACCGCATCGAGGGCTTCACCGAGACGGTGGGCATCGAGCCGCTGGCCGCCCTGGCCCCGCGGCTGGTGGTGGACCTCGGATCGGGGCTGGTCGACGCCGCCTGCCCGTGGCTGGAGGGCGGCCCACCGCCCTGGCTGAGGGACGAGCCCGCCGCCCGCCAGACCCTCGCCGCCGGCGCCGACCTCGTGACCTTCTCGGGCGACAAGCTGCTCGGCGGCCCTCAGGCCGGGATCATCGCCGGGCGGGCCGACCTGGTGGAGGCGTGCGCCCGCCACCCCCTCGCCCGCGCCCTGCGCCCCGGTGCCCTCGTGCTCGGCGCCGTCCAGGACGTCGCCCTCGCGTACCTCGACCGGCGGGCCGGGTCGCTGCCGTTCTGGCGGATGGCCACCGCCCCCGTCGGCCCGCTGCGCGACCGGGCCGAGCGGTTGGCGGCGGGGGCCGGGTCGGGGGCCGGCTGCGAGGTGGTCGACACCGCCTCGGTCACCGGGGGCGGGACCCTGCCGGGGGTGGAGATCCCGTCGGTGGGCGTCGCCCTGGCCGGTGACCGCACCGGCGGGCTCCGGGCTGCCGATCCCCCGGTCGTCGCCCGCGTCCTCGAGGGCCGCACCGTGGTCGACCTGCGAACGGTCGAACCGGCCGACGACGCCCTCGTGGCGGCGGCCGTCGCCGGCCTCGGCCCCCTGGGCTGACGCCCGTGCCCGTCCTCGCCACCGCCGGCCACGTCGACCACGGCAAGTCCACCCTCGTCACCGCGCTCACCGGCACCGACCCCGACCGCTGGGCCGAGGAGAAGGCTCGTGGCCTCACCATCGACCTCGGCTTCGCCGGCACCACCCTGGGATCGGGCCGGGAGCTGGCGTTCGTCGACGTGCCCGGCCACGTCCGCTTCCTGAAGAACATGCTCGCCGGCGTGGGGGCGGTGCAGGCGTGCCTCTTCGTGGTGGCCGCCACGGAGGGGTGGAAGCCGCAGTCCGAGGAGCACCTGCGCATCCTCGAGCTCCTCGGCGTCGGCCACGGCGTGATCGCCCTCACCAAGGTCGGCCTGCTCGACGCCGACGCGATCGAGCTGGCCGCCCTCGATGTCGGGGACCGGGTCGCGGGCACGTTCCTCGCCGCCGCCGAGATCGTGCCCGTGGACGTGCCCGCCGGGATCGGCGTCGACGGGCTGCGGGCCGCTCTCGACCGCCTGCTCGCCACCGCTCCCGTCGCGCCGGACCACGGGCGGCCCCGCCTCTGGGTCGACCGGTCGTTCGCGGCACGGGGCCGGGGCACGGTCGTCACCGGCACGCTGGCCGGAGGGGGGCTGGCGGTGGGCGACGACCTCGTGCTGGTGGGCCCGGGCGGCCACGGCCCCCGTCCCGTCCGGGTGCGGGGCCTCCAGAGCCTGGGCGCCGACCGGGACCGGATCGATCCAGGCCACCGCGTGGCCGTCAACCTGGTGGGCACGAGCCACGACGGCGCACGCCGGGGTGACGCGCTCGTCCAGCCGGACCGGTGGCACGCCGCCGTGACGGCGGACGCTTCGTTGCGGGTGCTCGCCGCGCTCGACCACCCGGTGTCGCGCCGGGGCGCGCACGTGGCCTACGTCGGCTCCGGTGAGCATCCCGTCCGCCTCCGGGTGCTGGGGCCGGAGGCCATCCACCCCGGCTCGGAGGGCCACGTGCGGATGCACCTCCCGGTGGCGCTCCCGCTCCTGCCCGGCGACCGCTTCGTGGTGCGCGAGAGCGGGAGGGGCGAGACCGTCGGCGGCGGCGAGGTGCTCGACGTGGAGCCCGTCCGCCGGGCGTCGCGGGCCCGGCCCGACCGTGCCGTCGACCGGGTGGTGGAGGAACGAGGCTGGGTGGCGGTCGACGAGCTCGAGCGGCTCACCGGCGTGCGCCGCCCCGCCACCGCCGGCCGGTGGGTGGTCGCGCCCGCAGCCCGGGCCCGCGCCGAGGAGGAGGTGCGGACGGCGGTGTCAGCCGCCGGCGGTCGCGGGCTCGACGTGGCCGCTCTCGACGAGCGCCACCGGGCCGTCCTCGCCGGCCTCGACGACGTGGTGGTGGCCGACGGCAGGGCCCGTTCGCCGGGCGACGACCCCCTGGTCGGGCACCCCTACCTGGCCGCGCTGGAAGCCGACCCGTTCCACCCGCCCCCGCCGGACGGGGTGGACCGGTCCGAGCTGCGGGCGCTGGCCCAGCGGGGGGTGGTGGTGGAGCGCGACGGCGTGTGGTTCGCGGCCTCGGCGGTGGCCTTGGCCGCGCAGAGGGTGGCATCCCTGCTGGCCGACCGGCCCGACGGGGTGACCGTGGCCGAGGTCCGCCAGGGCCTCGGCACGAGCCGCAAGTGGGCCGTCCCCCTGTTGGCCCACCTCGACGCCACCGGCGTCACCCGCCGCCGGGGCGACCTCCGCATCGCCGGCCCCCGCCTGCCTTGACGATTCCGGGCGAGCTCGCGACCGCCGGGGTCAGTTGGCCCGGGCGACCAGCATGTTCTTGCGCTCGGCCTCGTTGAGGCCGCCCCAGATGCCGTGCGGTTCGCGGATGCGGACGGCGTACTCGAGGCAGGGCGCCTTGACCGGGCAGGTGCGACAGATCTCCTTGGCGCGGCCCTCCCGATCGACCTTCTCGTCCTTGCGCTCGAAGCTGGACGGCGGGAAGAAGACCGTCGACTGAGGGCCCCGGCAGGCCGCCTTCAGCTGCCAGGACTCCTCGACTCGCTGTGCGCTCACAAGCAGTGCCCCCTTTTCGCGAGGCGACCATAGGCCGTTCGGCTCAGGGGCGACAAGGGGCAACTTTCGCGAGCGGACCGGGGCGATCGGCCTACCGCCGGTAGTCCTTGGCCGCCCCTTCGAGGGGCTCCACCTCCAGCAGGAGGCCATCGACCTCCACCACCCGGACGGGTGCCCCCGCCGCCAACGGCGTGGCCCGATTGGTCCGGGCCCGCCACAGCGCCCCGCGCACCCGCACCACACCGTCGGGGGCGGTCGGGGTGACGGCTTCGCCCTCCTCTCCGACCATCCACTCCCGGCCGATGGTGGGGGTCGAGAACCGGGTGCGGACCATGGCCGGCATCCCCGCCAGCATGAAGAGGATGACGCCGGCCAGGCCGACGAGGAGGGGGATCCACGACAGCGAGACCCCGTCGTAGAGCAGCAGCGACCCGGCGACGAGGGCGGCGCAGCCGACCCCGGTCCAGACCCGGGGGACGCCCGTCTGCACGTCGACGGCGAAGGCCACCATGGCCGCCACCAGGAGCGCCACCGCGCCGGGCCGGGCGGGGAGCACGGCCAGGCCGTACGAACCGAGGACCACCGCGCCCGCCCCCACCAGGCCGGCCACCCCCACCCCGGCGGTGAACAGCTCGAACACCAGCAGGGCCATGCCGATCACGAACAACAGGTAGGCGACGGGCGGGCTGGCCACCGTGTGCATGAGCTGGTCACCGACGCTGAGCTTGGCGAAGACGGGCGTGCTGGCGATGGTGCGCCGGGGGCCGTCGTCGGTGCGGACCACCCGGGTGGCCACGCCGTCGAGGCCGACCAGGAACGCCCCGAGGATGGGGGCGGCGCGCTCGGTCAGGCCCAACCCCTGGGCCTCGCCGGCGCTCACGGTGCCGTCGCGGAGGCGGTCGAGGGCCCGGCGGAACGGTGCTCGCAGCCGCTCGGCGGCCACCACCGGTGCTCCGAGGCGGCCCAACCGGCTGCCCGGGGAGACGCCGACGGCGTCGGCCACCGCCGCCAGCTGGGCGACCCCGGCCTGGGCCCGCGACCCGCTGGGCCCGACCCACACCGCCACCGGCACCGAGGCGGTGCGGACCCGTTCGACCAGCTCGGCCACCCGGGCGTCGTCGACCACCGTGCCGGTGCTGTTCACCTGGAGCACGAGCCAGATCGACCCCCGCTGCTCGGCGTCGGCGATGGCCCGCTCGACGAAGTCGGCCAGCACCGGATCGAGGAGCCCGCTCACCTGGATCACGCTGAGCCCGGCGTCGCGCCCGGCGGGCGAGGCGGCGGTGGGGGCGGCGCCGACCAGACCGACCAGCACGGCGAGAGCGATCAGCGCGGCGGAGACGGTCGATAGCCTGCGCACCGAATGCCTCCGATCGTGCCGACGTCCTGACGGGTACCTGGCGTGGAACCAGCGCAGTTCTTCACCGCCTCCCGCGTCGCCATCGTGGCGGGCAAGGGCGGCGTCGGCAAAACCACGGTCTCGGCCGCCCTGGCCCGGGCGGCCGCCCTGTCGGGGCTGGCCACCCTCATCGTGGAGGTGGAGGGCAAGAGCGGCCTGGCCGCCATGTTCGGGAAGGAGCCGCTGGCCTATGACGAGATCGTGCTCTCCGGGGGCGGGGGCGGGGCCGACGGCGGGAACGATCCCCGCGCCGCCGAGGTCAAGGCCCGCACGCTGACCCCCGACGACGCCCTCCTCGAGTACCTGCAGGACCACGGCATGTCCCGCCTGTCCAAGCGGCTGATGTCCTCGGGGGCGCTCGACGTGGTGTCCACCGCCGTGCCCGGCATCAAGGACATCCTCGTGCTCGGGAAGGTGAAGCAGATCGAACGGGCGGCCTCATCCGGCGCGCCCGGAGCACCGGACTTCGTCGTGCTCGACGCCCCGGCCGCCGGCCACGCCATCCGCTTCCTCCAGTCGGCCCGTGGCCTGGTCGACGCGGTGAAGGTCGGCCCCATCAACACCCAGGCATCCGAGGTGCTCGAGCTGCTCACCGATCCGGCCCGCTGCCAGGTGCTGCTGGTCACCCTGGCCGAGGAGACGCCGGTCAACGAGCTGGTGGAGACCGCCTTCAGCCTCGAGGACAAGGTGGGCGTCAGCCTCGGCCCGGTCGTGGTCAACGGCCTCTACCCCGAGGTCGACGGTCTCGACGTCGACCCGGCAGCCGCCGCCGAAGCCGCCGGCACCGGGTTGCGGAAGGGCGAGGCGGAGGACCTGGCCGCCGCCGCCCGGTTCCGGCGGGACCGCATGGCCCTGCAGCGCGAGCAGCTCGCCCGGCTGGCCGACCAGCTACCCCTCCCCCAGCTGCGCCTGCCCTACCTCTTCAACGCCGACCTCGGCCCGGCCGACATCGACGGGCTGGCCGCCGTCCTGCTCGAGGGCATCGAGGCGCTCCCGGACCCGACCCCGGTCCCGGCCGACGCCGGCCAGGGCGGTGCAGGATGAACCTGGAGGAGCTGGCCGGGACGAGCGAGATCATCATCTGCTGCGGGTCGGGCGGGGTGGGCAAGACGACCACCGCCGCCGTGCTGGCCATGCAGGCAGCCCGAGCGGGGCGCCGGGCGGTGGTGGTCACCATCGACCCGGCCCGCCGGTTGGCCGACGCCCTCGGTCTCGACGGCATCGGCAACACGCCCAAGGCCATCGCCGGGGACTGGCCCGGCGAGCTGTCGGCGGTGATGCTCGACACGAAGAGCACCTTCGACGCCATCGTCACCACCTACTCGGGGAGCCCCGAGCAGGCCGAGCGCATCCTCTCCAACCGCTTCTACCGCAACATCTCCGGCGCGCTGTCGGGCACGCAGGAGTACATGGCGATGGAGAAGCTCTACGAGCTGCAGGCCGACGACGCCTTCGACGTGGTCGTGGTGGACACGCCCCCCACCCGTCACGCCCTGGACTTCATCGACGCCCCCCGCCGCCTGACCGGACTGCTCGACCACCGGCTGTACCGGGTGCTGACCGCCCCCACCAGGGGCGTGATGAAGGCCGTCAACAAGGCGGCGCAGGCGTTCATCCGGGCGGTGTCGAGGGTGGTCGGCGCCGACGTGTTCGACGACGCCATCGCCTTCTTCGGCGCCTTCGAGGGGATGGAGCAGGGCTTCCGCGAGCGGGCCGAACGGGTGCTGGAGCTGCTCTCGGACCCGCGCACCGCCTTCGTGCTCGTGGCCTCGCCGCGGCGCGACACGGTGGAGGAGGCCACCTTCTTCGCGGCCAAGCTCGGCGCCAACGACATCCCCGTGCGGGCCCTGATCGTGAACCGGATGCACCCCCGCTTCACCGAGGGCCTGCCCGAGGCCCACCGCGAACGGGCCCGCACCCTCGCCGGCACCGACCTCGGCGCGCTCTACGCCAACCTGGCCGACTTCGCGCTCGTCGCCACCCGTGAGGAGCAGCACCTCGAGGGCCTGGCCGAGAAGGTGGCGCCGGCGCCGGTGGTGCGGGTGCCGTTCCTCGCCACCGACGTCCACGACCTCGACGGGCTCGACGCCGTCGCCGCCCACCTCTTCTGACGAGCTGGTCCCGTTACTCCACGGCGCTCGAGGCGAGGGCGGCGGCGGCACCGTCGAGGGTCTCGGTGACGGGCACGATGCGATCGAACCCCGTCGTGTGCAACAGCCGGGTGAGCGTGGGCCGGCTGCAGGCCACGGCCACCTCGCCACCCGCCTCCCGGGCCCGGCGGATGCCACCGATCAGCGCACCGAGGCCGGCCGAGTCCATGAACGGCACCGCCGACAGGTCGATGAGCAGCCGCGGCGCGGTGGCCACGCCGCCGAGGGCCTCCCGGAACTCGTTGACGGTGTAGGCGTCGAGCTCACCGACGGGACGGCACAACGTGTACGCGTCGGTTCGATCGACCTGGATCTCGAGCACTCGTCCTCCGGGGTGGGTGAGGGCGCAGATCGTACCCACCGCCCATGGGAGGAGAACCCTCCCTCACCGCCCGTGAGACCGACGCCACACGCCCGGCCGAGGCCCCCGCAGTAGCCTCGGGCGGTGCCCGACGTGCTCCTCGCCACCGATGCCGACTGGATCGCCGATGAGGTCGAGGCCGGCTTGGAGCGGACCGGCACCGGGCTGAAGCGGGTGCGGTCCGGCGCCGAGGTCCTCCCGGCGGTGAAGGACCTCGATCCCGACCTCGTGGTCCTCGACCTGCAGATCGGCAACATGGGGGGCATGGCCACCTGCATGGCCCTCCGCCTCGAGGAGGGGGCCGGACGGCTCGAGCGCAGGCCCGTGCTGATGCTGCTCGACCGCAGCGCCGACGTGTTCCTCGCCCAGCGGTCGGACGCCGAGGGGTGGCTGGTGAAGCCGCTCGACGCGTTCCGCCTGCGCCGGGCCGCCGACGCCCTCCTCGCAGGCGAGACCTTCCACGACGGCACCGACGCCGATCCCCAGGCCATGGGCGCCGGCGACGCCAGCGGGGCGGCCGACGCCATCCCCTGACCGGCCGCCGCCGACCGTCCTGTACGATCGTCGGCTTCGGGGTGTGGCGCAGTTTGGCAGCGCGCTGCGTTCGGGACGCAGAGGTCGTGGGTTCAAATCCCGCCACCCCGACCAACCGGGTCCATGGTTTCATCGGCAGTGCGCACAGGAACACGAGGGTCGATCGCCACCACGGGCCCACTGGTGGCCAGGCGGTCGAGCAAGGCGTCCAGGGTGGCCTCGGTAGCCACGACGGTTCGCCGGTAGGAGCGGAGGCCGAACCCCGTGCCGGCAAAGGCTCCGAGGGCACCCGCCAGGTCGAACTGCCAATCCGGGAACGTCTCAGAGTCCCCGAACAGCGCCAACAGCGTCCCGCCGACGACGCCGGTCACCCAGAGCGCCTGGCCCCGAGCGGACAGCAACCGCCAGGGGAACACGAGGCTGCCCTCGAGGCGCACGTGCACGAGCGCCGGACGGGATGAAACCTCCACAACGGTGGCTCGCAGATCCCTGAGCGCCAAGAGCGGGTGGTGGCGCCGGCCCCGAAGGCTCCGGGACACGGCGGCCGAGACGCCCGGTGAGCGCGTCCACACGGTCACGTCACCCATCCGCTGCACGACCTCGAGCTGGTTCCGGCGCGCCTCGTCCTCGAGCGCAGATACCACCTCGTATGGGCGACCGGGCACTGCCCGCGAGCTGGTCACGGCACCCCACGGCACCGCGGACACGGTCGTGAGGCCACCTCCACGCAGCTCAACGAGCGCCGCCCGGACCGAGCCGGGTGACAGGCCGACCTCCCGACCAATGTCCTCCAGCGCCCGATCGTCGAGCATCCCGTCACCGTCACCCCCCGCGCCGGTCGCTTCCAGCTCGGCCGCCCGGCGGAACACCAGAGCCGCCTCGTCCGGGTTCACCCGATCGCGCAGGGCCATGGCGTGATTCTGCCAGAGTCCCCGCACCCTGCGCCCGAGGAGTCGGCTCACCCGACCAGGCCTGTAACGAGGTTCCCTGCCCATCAGCACAGTCAGGGCTGTCGGGCCATGGGGGGAGGTCGTCCGGTCGCACAGGTGACACCCTGTGCTCGAGACCGACGACGGCGTGCAGGTCCTGGGCGAGTCGGCGCGCGTCCTCGTGGCCCGACGACCGCGTCGCGAGCTGAGCCAAAGCCTCGCTGATCACGTTGAGCTCCTCGTTGGTGGCCTTCTCGCTCCTCCACAGCGTGTTCTGGAGCAGCGCCACGAGCAGGAACGTCAGGACGTTCGTGACGGTCACCATGACCAGCCGCCACTCGCCGACATCGTGGAAGATGAAGTACGAGGGCAATTACACGACGACGAACACCGGGCAGACGATGAAGAAGCCCGCTCTGCTGGTGCTCGTCCCCACCCGCCCCGCGAAGCGATTGAACAGGGTCACCTGACCCCCGCTCAAGAGACCTGCGAGACGCCACGATTAGGGTCGCTGCGCTCCTGCGGAAGGCTCATCCGGCGACCGGATCGCCGACGTGCCCTGCTGCGGGTTTCGGGCGGCACGCCCGCCTGGCGGGTTCTGCAAGTGAACGGCTGACGGCCAGGTCGACGAAGGACAAAGCCGGCAGCGGGAAGCTCGCGGCTGAGGTACCGCTTGTCCACACCGAAGCGCTCAGCCACGGAAGGGAGTGAGAGTCCAGCTTCGTAGAGCTCACCCGCCTGGTGAGCCTGCCCTGCCGTGAGCGAACGACCCTGCCACGGTGGGTGCGGCAGGCCATTCCGGCGCAGGTGGTTGATCACCGCCGTTCGGTGGATGCCGAAGCAGCTAGCCAGTTCGTCGATCTCGCCACCCTGGAGCCGTGCTGCCACCAGTTCCTGAATCTCAGGCTCGATCAGGCGGCGCTCCTGCCTGCGAGGGCGGCGGGGAGGGACCTCAACCCGCTCGATCACCAGAGGCGGGACTTCCTCGCCAGGGTTTCCGCGCGCTCTGTCTCGCCAGGACGACTCAGCGGAACAAGCGAAACCGGAGGTGACTGCCGGTTTTCCGCCGCGCCGGAGCGTGACCCGGGATGCCCCTGAGAAGGGTCGTGCCGACCGATTCCCGGTACCCGCTCGTCGCCCTGGGAGCGACCCCCGATGCCGAGAAGCGCAAGAGGCGTCAACGCTGGAACTCCAGGAAGGCCTTCGCCGCCGTGGGGCCGTGCGGCAGCACCCAGCCGATGTGGCAACCGGGCCCATCGATACAGCTGCCTGTGAGGACCAGCGACGCCGACAGCCGGTACTCCATCGAGAACCGACCCTCAGCATCTACCACGACGGAGCCGGACAGCAGATGCCCGTAGGTGCACCGCTCCTCCAGGGCTGTGTCCTTGTCGTTGGGGCACTGACCGATCCACCGAGCGATGTCGAAGCCCGGTGGAAACCCAGTGCCCCGGACGGTCACAGTCTGGCCGTCAACGTACGGGCCGGCCGGATCGATGGACAGCTCGGGAGCCGGCGCGACCACACCCGGCGCGAGTGTGTACGGGACCTGAGCGTGATTGCGGAGGCTGTCATCTCTGAGCACCACCGCACAGCGCTCCACCGTGCAGTCGATCCGGCCCTGGTATGTGTAGATCGCCGCCCTGACAGTGACCTCCGCCCGGATGGAGCCGTCGGCATCACTGATCGGTCGGGACATCGCGAGCTCATCACAGCTCACGGTGTTGTCAAGGGGGCAGAGGGCGATCGCGAATCGGCTGTTGGGCCGCAGGCTCTCGGCGGTGAGCGTCACCCGTTGGCGGTCGGCCAGACCGGCTGACGGTTCTATCGTCGCCTCCGGGGTGGGAAGCGGCGCTTTGGCGAAGGAGATGGGCACCAGCACCGCCCGCACGGGAAGGTCGTACCGACCGACGGCGAGCACACATCCGGGCGGTTCGGTGGCACAGTCGTATGGATCCGGGCCAACCCGGATGACCCGATTGAGCGACACGGTGCTCAGGCTCTCCGCTGGCGCCGGCGGGGTTCCGTCGCGCTTCACCGCGCTTGTATCGCAGGCGGAGGGAGCGCTCTCGACCGTCACGTCACCCCGGCAGAGCAGCAGGATGGAATCGGGACCTGGCAGCAGCTCGATCCCATCGATGCGGACCTCCACGAGGTCTCCGTCGCGGAGGTTCGTCGATGGGCTGACCGTTACGCTCACCCCCGCCACCTCACCCAACACCCTCTGCTGCCCGCTGCTAGGCGTCGACGGCCCGGCCGTTGTTGAGGGCCGCTGCCCTGGCCCACTGCGGACCTCTGCTGTTGGCTCCTCGATGACGGCCACCGTCGTAAGGGCGGCGGCCCCCACAACCAAGGCGCACACTGAGAAAACGGTGACGAGCCGGCGGCGACGCCGGGTTGCGGCCCGCCGGCGGATCTCGTTGGGCGATGGGCCGGACGGGGCCGCAACAGCCATGGACTTCAGGCGGGTGTCGAGATCGATCACGGCAGGGCTCCATCGACGTCGTTAACAGGCGTTGCGGCATTGGCGGCGTCGCTCTGGCCCGGCGTGCCCAGCCGTGCCGCGAGGCGGGCCCGCGCTTGGTGGAGGGTTGCGCTGACCGTTCCAGTCGCGACGCCCAGCGCCGCCGCCACATCGACAATGGGCAGGTCCACGATGTGATGAAGGACTACGGCTGTACGCTGGCGCTCGGTCAGCTCCAGCAACGCTGCTCGCAGGTCAAGCTCAGTCGCCTGATCCCGTCCCTCGGTGAGCCCATCACAGAGGTGCCGGCGCAGGAGGCGCCGTTCGATGGCCGATCGGCGGGCTCGCCGGCGAGCTTCGTTGGTAGCGGTGCGCCAGACCCATCCGGCCGGTGACTCCATGGTGGAGACCCTGTCCCACCGCTCAACCGCCCGGACGAAGGCCTCGTCGAGGGCTTCGGCGGCGATGCCGGCGTCACCGCACCAGGCGGCCAAGGCGGCCCCCATGCTCGGCCGCAGGCGAGCGTACCAGTCGTCGAAAAGGGCCTCCATTGTCCCCGCCGAGTCACGGCTCATCCGTCGCGCTTAGTGCGTGGATGGAAAGGGCGCTGGCCGATCCCATGGATGGATCCAGCCACCGGGCCCATTGAATCCCAGTTCCTCCGAGGCCCACGCGCCGTGACCGATCAACGACAACGATTGGCTCGCCGAGATCTTCGAAGAGCGCCGGTTCCACCTGCGGGCTGTCGGCTATCGCATTGCAGTTCGCATTCAGCGCGTCGTCACGTCACGACGGCGTGACTCCTCCCAGGCGAGGGGAGGCGTCGCGCTCTCCTGCGTCGAGCGGGTACTGCAGCGCCTTGATCTCGAGGAACTCCTCCAGACCGAAGGGGCCCAGCTCGCGCCCGTGGCCGGACTGCTTGTAGCCACCGAACGGTGCCCGAGCGTTGAAGGCACCGCCGTTGATCTCGACCTGACCGGTGCGGATGCGACGGGCCACGCGGGTCGCCCGGTCGAGGTCACCCGACCACACGCCTCCGGCGAGGCCGTAGATGGAGTCGTTGGCGATGGCCACGGCGTCGTCCTCGTCGTCGTAGGGCATGATCGCCAAGACAGGGCCGAAGATCTCTTCCTTGGCGATGGTCATGTCGCGGCGGACGTCGGAGAACACGGTGGGCCGAACGAAGAAACCGGTGTCGAGGCCGTCGGGCGGTTCGGCGCCGCCGGTCACGAGCTTGGCGCCCTCTTCGACACCCCGGTTGATGTAGTCCCGCACCCGGGTGCGCTGAGCGTCGGACACCAACGGCCCGAGTGCTGTGCCTTCGGCCATGGGGTCACCTGGCGGGTACGCCTGGGCCACCGCGGTGGCGATGGCTTCCGCCTCGGCCAGCCGTGACCGTGGCACCAGCATCCTGGTGAGCGCGCTGCAGGTCTGGCCGGAGTTGAGGAAGCACTTGCCCACCCCGTCGGTCACCGCCGCCTGCAGATCGGCGTCGTCGAGGATGATGTTGGGCGACTTGCCGCCCAGCTCCAGCGCCACTCTCTTCACGGTCTCGGCGGCCACTGCGCTCACCCGTTTGCCCGCCGCAGTCGAACCGGTGAACGAGATCATGTCGACGGCGGGATGGGCCACCATGGCCTCGCCGACCACCGGCCCGGTGCCGGTGACCACGTTGAACACGCCGGCCGGTAGCCCGACCTCGTCGAAGATCTCTGCGAGGACGAAAGCGTTGAGCGGGGTGACCTCGCTGGGCTTGACCACCACCGTGCAGCCCGCGGCCAGCGCCGGGGCCACCTTGGCGGCGATCTGGTGGAGCGGGTAGTTCCACGGGGTGATGCAACCGACGACGCCGACCGCCTCCCGCACGATCATCGAGTTCCCGAGGCGTTCCTCGAACGCGAACGACGGCAAGAGGTCGACCATGGCGGCGAAGCTCAGCGTCGGCAGGCCCGCCTGGATGAGGGTGGCGTAGGGCAACGGCATGCCGACCTCGGAGGCGATGAGCTGTGCGAGCTCGGGGCCTCGGGCGATCATGGCATCGACGGTGCCCTGCAGGACCTTCACGCGGTCGTCCACCGAGGTGGCTGACCAGCCGGGAAAGGCCTGGGCCGCCGCCTGCACGGCACGGTCGACGTCTTCCGCGGTGCCTTCCGGTACCGAACCCATCACCTGCTCGGTGGTGGGGTTGATCACATCGATGGTGGCGGTGCCGGTCGGGGTGACCCACGCCCCGTCGATGTAGAGCTCGGCCCGATCGTGCGTTGTCATGTGTGCTCGCCTCGCTTGATCAACGGCGGCCGGCCGCCTGGGGGGCGGACGACGCCGGGGAGGTGGTGGACACGATGGCCTCGGCCGTGCGGTGAGCCAAGGCCATGATCGAGATCATCGGGTTCGTACCCGACGGTGTGGGGAACGCGCTGCCGTCGCCGATCCACACGCCTTTGGTGTCGTGGAGCTGGCCCCACGGGTCGGCCACGCTCGTCGACGGGTCGGCGCCCATGCGGCAGGAGCCGGTCTCGTGGGCGGTGAAGAGTCGGTGTCCGCCGGCGCCCAGGGGGACGGCGTAGAGCTGGTCGAGGAAGGGAGCGAGATCCTCGCCACTGCTCCACCGGGGCAGCCCGGCAGCTAGGCCGATGATGCTCTCGGCGCCGGCCGCCTCGTGGATGCGGGCCATCTCGGCCAGCCCCCGCCTGAGGTTCGCCTGGTCGAGCTCGTCGGTCACCGCATAGTGGTGGACGGCGTTGCCGCTCGCGTCGACTGTGACCCGCCCGTGGCCCCGGTCACGGGTCACGGCGATGAAGGTGGCGGCCCGGGCAAAGGCCGAGACCACGTCTTTGTGCGCGGTGCCCGATGTCCAAGGGATGGCCGCGCCGACGTTGGCCGGCGCGTACTGCGCCCCTTCGATCAGGAAGCCGTAGCCCTCGCCGGTGTCGGCGAACTCGTGGCAGAGCCCGGCTTGCGGTGGCCCCCACCAAGCCTTCTGGTCGTCGCCGTAGATGCCGACGAGGGCGAGCGTGGGGTGCAGGCGCAGGTAGTCGCCGACTGCTGGGCCACCGATTCCAGAGCGGAGCAGGAGTGCCGGTGACTCGAGCGCGCTGGCCGCCACGACGACCTGGGGCGCCCGCACGGTGACCCGGGCGGTGCGGCCGTCGTCGCCAGTCCATGTGGCCTCGACGCCGGTGGCACGGCCATGTTCCACGAGGATCCGCTCGGCCGAACAGCGCACGACGATGTCGGCGCCATGATCGGCGGCGTCTTCCAGGTAGGTGTGCAGCGTGCCTTGCTTGGCGCCGGACCGGTCACCGAAGCCCATGTGGGCGGCCGAGTCGGGGTCGTAGCGGGCGGGGTCGGTGTTGCGCACCGTTCGTTTGAAGTCGTAGCCGAGCTTCTCGCAGCCTTCCTTCATCCGCAGGTGCGGGCCGTTCAAGTCGCTGCAGGCGTCGGTGGCCGAGATGCGGGCGAGCACCGCGTCGAGGTGGCGGTCGTACTCGGGGCCGTCCACCCCTTCCAGCCCGTGCGCTTGCGCCCATTGCGCGCGCACCCATGGAGTCGTGCGCAGGCAGTTCGTCCAGTTGACGAGCGTGCCGCCACCCAGGCAGGCGCCCGACTGGATGCTGATGTTGCCGTCGGCCGTCGGATGGGGGCCGCCTCGGTAGTAGAGGTTCTGATAGGCCCACAGCTCGAGCTGGTTGAAATCCCCGGCGTCGAAGTAGCCGCCCGCCTCGAGCACCACGACCTTGAGGCCGGCGGTGGCGACCGTGCCGGCGATCACCCCGCCGCCGGCACCCGAGCCCACCACGACCACGTCGACGTCGAGCGTCAACTCGTCACCGTCGGGGACGAGCGGTCGCAGCCGCTTCGCCGGTGGAGGCTCGACCGGTCGCGGTCCGGCGTACCCGAACTGCGCCCAGTTCGGGTTCGGCGCGGCCTCGTCGGGTGCGCCGTAATAGAAGAACAACAGCAGCTGAGCCAACGTGGCGACGCCGACGGTCGCCTCGGGCGACAGGTTGGCCACCGTCTTCACCACCACCTCGCGCATGGCCGGCGACGCGTGCGTCAGGCCCATGGTGCCCATGGCGTCGATGAGCTGGAGTAGCCCATCGCGGGCCTCGGGCGGCAGGTTGACGAGAAGCGTCTGTTCGAGGAACACATGGGCGCCGAAGTCGGTGCCGCGGCGGGCCCAGAAGCCCGTGGGGTCCTCCGCCCGTTCCAAACCTGGGATGACGGTGTCGGTCAAGGCCGCCACCGTCGCCCGTTGCATCGCGGTCAGCCCGTCAGTCATGGCCCTCCCCCTCGTCGCGCCGAGCCGACGGTACCAGCGGCGCC
>JAABUR0100000474.1_pt1 | contig 87271 bp, 83 predicted proteins | sample 5560091 | NCBI WGS metagenome assembly JAABUR01 (sample SAMN10711879, study PRJNA513375) | rock metagenome | isolation source: Antarctica rocks | place: Antarctica: Victoria Land, University Valley sud | reverse complement strand
CCCGATAGCTTGTTCCCCCTCAACTGCCCGATAGCTTGTTCCCCCTCAACTGCCCGATAGCTTGTTCCCCCTCAACTGCGCTGGTTCGTTTCGACACTTCAGCCACCTATTGAGTTTTTTGCCACCCATCGAAGGCCGCCGTCAGATGGTCGAAGCCGGAGTAATTGGTTTCCAGGTCCTGCAAGTGCAGGCGGAAAGCCTCAATGTGTTCGGGACTATCATCTGTCCGGCTCTGCATCGCGAGAACCCCAAGATACTCGATGTCGTCCAGCATCCGGCCAATCGTCCTCGGCTCCGTCCCTTGATAGGCGAGGGCGCGCAGGGAAATGAGGGCATGGTGCAGGACGCGCAGGGCGTTGTCGGCATAATCCGGCGCAGTCTCAGCCCTCGTCGGCGCTGAAGTTTCTGCGGAAAGCGTCAAGGTCATCTTCCTCTATCCTCACCAATCCGAGCGGCATGGAGGCCCCTTCATTTATGTATGGGGAGGAAATGCCGCCTTGTCCTTCCGAGGACAAGAAACTCTCTTGCTTTCGTTTCAATGCTTGCCCCTTTGGGTATAATATCAGTGTGCAAAGGCACTCTGCTTGCAGAGATAACAGTTCTGCACTGAAGCGAACACTCCATGGTTGTCGCAACTCATGCCTTCTTGCGGCGTAAAGTGTTCGGAAGGCTCTACACTGTAGAGATGGCCCCCGCGTGAGCCAGTATTCTGGCTTTTAGCGGTGAGGCACGGGCTGCCCTGTCATGCAGCCTATTGTTCCGCTCAACGGCTAGCGCCCGCGAGTGAGGGACAAGCCTCGCCCTTTAGGGCTGGGGTTCATGACTTCCTCTAATGTCGGCCCTGTCTGCCCTGGCAGCACGCGAATCGGGTACGGCACCTCGCCACGCTGTGTCGCCCGGTACATTTTGCCCCAATCCAGCCCGCGAACGCCTGTCGCGTTGATAACGTCCTTGTGCGGAGAGCGCAGGTTCTTCAGCGGGATTTGGATGATCGGTCCTGCGCCGCCGGTCTGTGCCGGGATCGTCTCTTGACCGCAGAGCCAGGCGGCTTTCGCCCGGCGCACCCCGTCTTGAATCTCATAAACTTGAGTCTCATAAAGTTGTTCGTCCATCCTAGACCCCCGCCGCTCCACGAGTGGGAGTTCGTTTTGACAGTTTTAGGCGCCTGCCGCGACGAGCGGCCTTTCCTTGCCCGGTCCGGCCTGCGGGTCAGCATCGAACACGGCCACGAGGCCATCGTAGCCGGGGAAGCGGGTTTCCAAGTCCTGCAAGAAGGCCCGGAAGTCTGCTAGGCATTCAGACTCGGCACGCCCTTCATGGTTTTGCAGCAGGGCCACTAGGTATTCAGCCACATCCATCACATCGCCCAGGGTTTTCAAGTCCCGGCCTTCATAAGCCTCAAAGCGGGTGCAGACCAGAACACGGTGGAGCGCGCGCAGCGCGTCAGCGGAACAGATCAAGCTCATCTTGCGGGACCCTCACTTCTTCTATCGTCTTGCCGCGCGAACCGAGCACGACTTCAATCGGCGGCAGGGGCAGCCCCGCGCGGGTTCCGCGTAGCACCCGATCCCAGCGCATCCCACCCAGGCCACTCACATCAATTTCGTCTTTATGCGGCGAACGCAGACTTCGGATGGGAACGGAGAAAACGGGCCCGCCACTAATCTGTGCTTCAATCGTCTCGCGGCCACACAACCAGGCGGCTTTGACGCGGCGCACACCTTCCACAATTTCGTAAAGCTGCTCGCCCATTCTAGACCTTCCGCCGCGCCGAGGGCCGTCTGCGCTCTGCGCGGCAAACCGGCTACGAGTATACCTGAGAATGGGGGCGGGCGGCAAGGGGAAGGAGAAAACGCGGGGCGGCGGGCAGGGCGATTGCATATGGAAGGCGGGCACGGACAGAGGGAGGACAGGCACGGACAGAGGGAGGGCAGGCACGGACAGAGGGAGGGCAGGCACGGGGGCCTGCCCCTACGCCCCGCGTCATTGGTCGTCATGGGTAGGGGCAACCCACCGTGGTTGCCCTCCTCCCTCCCCATGGTTGCCCCCTATAGGCAATCGCCCTGGGGCGGCGGGGGGAGGCCAACAAAGCCCCTGCCGCGTTACGTCTCTGGAGAAAAGGGGTAGAAGGACATGCGTTCGCTTTTGTGACAGGTTTGTCACAGATCACCGAGGGGACGGGCGCTTAGAAAGGCTGAACAGTGGACGCACCCTGTTCAGCGGAGCGATGCCGCTCCCACCAAATGACCAATCCGTTTGACAGTGACCTGGCGCGCGCCAACAGCGCGTATGCTCGGTTTGAAGATAGCCGTTTAGTGCGGGTTTGGGAGCCGGAACGTCCGATTTCGGACTTTGAAGAGCAGATACACGGGGAGTTCCGGGCGCAGATACTGGACGCGCGGTTTTCCTGCGTGGGGGCGCGGGCGGCGTTTAACAGCGGCGTCTACCGCATGGGCGTCTACGGAGAGATGACGGACAGCGGCGCGCTGGCGGGGCTGGCGCGGGATTTGTTCGCGTTCACCCAGGAGCAGGACGCGCTGGGCAGCGACTTCACGACGTTTGTCGCCGGCTTTGCCGGGCCGACTGTGACGAGCGAGGAGCAGTTCGAGGCGCACCTGTGGACGGCGCTGCAAACGCTGTACGATGTGGACCGGCTGTTTAACCCGCCGGACCCCGCCGTTGCCGAGGACCCGGAGGCGGGCGACTTCGGCTTCAGCTTCGCCGGGCGCGGCTTCTTCGTGATCGGCCTGCACCCGGCGTCGTCGCGCGTGGCCCGGCGGTTCGGGTGGCCGACGCTGGTCTTCAACGCTCATGCACAGTTCGACCGCTTGAAGGCGGACGGGCGTTATTCCAAACTGCAAGGAGCGATTCGGGCGCGCGAGATGGCGCTGCAAGGGAGCCTGAACCCCAATCTCAGTGACTTCGGCGAACGGTCGGAAGCGCGGCAGTATTCGGGCCGGGCCGTCGAAGAAGACTGGCAGTGCCCGTTTCATGTGCATGGGAAGAAGGGATAGCTTTTGGAAGCCATCGCGCGCTATCATTTGGAAGCCCAGACGGGGATCGGGTTGACTCTGGAGAAGGGGCAGCGGCTGCGGATCATTGACCCGCGCGGGGAACAGGTGTCCGATCTGGTCGCCTTTGCGCGGGACGACAAACGAGAGCGGCTGTCTTCGGGCCGCTCCATTGACTACGCCAACACGATTTCTTTGACGACCGGGCACATTTTATATTCCAACCGCAGCCGCCCGATGTTCACCTTGCTGGAAGACAAGGTCGGGCGGCATGACTTCCTGCTGACGCCGTGCAGCCCGGAGACGTTCCAAATCATCTACGGCAACCACGACCCGCACCCAAGCTGCTTCGGAAACCTGGTCAAGAATTTGGCCCCGCTGGGCATCCTGCCCGACGAAATACCGACGACATTTAACGTGTTTATGAATGTGAAGGTGGCGGAGAACGGGGAGCTGACCATCGGGCCGCCGACGTCCAAGGCGGGGGACTATCTGGACCTGCGGGCCGAGATGGACCTGATTGTCGGCGTCACAGCCTGCTCGGCGGAGATGTCCAACAACTACTCGCTCAAGCCCATTGACGTGGAGGTGTACGGGGAATGAAGCGGACCGACATGGCTTCGCCGCACTGCCCTAACAGGGGATGTTCATGCCGCTCCGACCACAGAGCCGTTGGATAGCGTCTCGCGAAGGGTCTGAATCGTCTTTTCGATCTCCGTGAGTTCGTCCGCCGTCAGTTCCGCAAACTGAGGCCGCTTGGCGTTCGAGAGGCGGCCCCCGTTTTGGAGGTACAACTTTACCAGCAATGAGGCGCGGCGATCCGGCATGTCTACGACGGCAAGAACTGCGGACAAACAGGCATCGTAGATGCTCAGAAAGTCCAGTTCCTTTTTGAAGTCTTCTTGGATCGTTTCCGCCACACGGTCATACAAGAACTCGGCTTGCGGTGTGGCGTCCCAATAGCGATACAGCGGCGCAGTCGGATTGGTGACTTTGATGCCGCCGTCGGGCGTGGCTTCCCACTGGATGGCCGCCAGGATGGGTTTGGAGAACGCTTCCAGGGCTTGATCGTAGAGATGCTTCTGACGCAGAATGGCGGCGCTGACGGGGAGGACGATGCCGGGGGGGCTGTAACGGCGGCGTGCCAGGGCGGAGTGGACCAGGAAACGGTGGATCCGGCCGTTGCCGTCCTCAAACGGGTGGATGAAGACGAACCCAAAGGAACTGACGGCCGCCGCGAGAACCGCATCCAGGCCGCTGGAAAGGAGCCGCTCCGTCATCATCCTCCAGCCCTGCATCAGCGTCGGAACGTCCTGGGGGCGGGGGCAGATGAAATGAAGCCGCTCCTCATATCCGTGCATGGTTTCGCCGACAAAGTTTTGGATCTGCCGCCAATCGGCCTCAGCGTAGCGCGGGTCAACGATGCTGTTTTGCAGCTCAATCAACTGACTCTTTTCCGGCAGGAACGACGCCGCTTGATGAAGAGTCTGCCAGAACCGGTCTTCACGCTTTTTTCCAGGGGTTTCCCCTTCCAAGGCGAACGAGGAGCGCGTTTCTTTGGTATACAAGTAGCTGACGGCGCGCGCCAATGTTTCCGGGTCGTACTGCTGCGTTAGCGCGACGGCCTGGGCGTCCCAATGAGCCGCCTGCATCGCTTCCAGATGGCGCGTCCGCCGCAGCGTCGGGCAGAACGCGGCGGAACCGAGGAGGTTGTCCCGGACCCGGTGGCGGGGAGAGTTGCGCCCCGCCGCGCCGTAGTGGCGCTTCTCGTCGAGCGCATCCACATAGCCGACCACCTGCGCGTCCGGCAGGTCCAGCGTTTCTTCCAGCAGCGTTTCATAAAAGAACCAGGCGCGGCGGCTATACCTTCCCGTTGGCTCTCGGCGCACCCAGGCTTCCAGGTCGTGTGCGCCGATCTGCCTTAACGTCTCCACCACAATCCCCAGTTGCAGCGGCTCATGCTTCAAGGCAAATTTCAGATGCCCGATCAGCGTGTCCGCCGTCCGATACTGGGGTGGATAATACTCCTCCATTCCGGTTTCTTTTTCATGGGTTCGCCTGGCGCCTGCGACCATGAAGCTTTGTACGGATGGTAAGGGCTGATCCATCTTCAGCTTTCGGTGCAGGGCGATCTGTCCGATGGGTCTATGGGATCGGGAAGAAGCGCGTTCCATTCTTGGCTCCTGGGTCAAAGATTTTCCTATATGTAAAATCTTTAGTTCGCGTATAAAAACGATATATATCCTTTTATGTTACCATAAAATGTGTAAAAACTTTATTTCCTGCATAAAGGGGTTGGGGCGGAATGCCCGCCTCCCTTGCCGACGTCCCGCGCCCGTGCTATAATGTCGGCAGACATCAAAGGAGACATTCAATGGCTTTGAAGATTGCAATGATCGGGGCGGGGTCGGTCGGGTTCACGCGCGGGCTGCTGCGCGATATTCTGTCGGTGCCGGAGCTTGCGGACACGCGGTTCGCGTTCCACGACCTGTCGGCGCACAACATGGACATGGTGACGCAGCTTTGCCGCCGGGACATCGCGGCGAACAACCTTCCGGCGACGGTCACGCCGACGACGGACCGGCGGGCGGCGTTGGCCGACGCCGATTACGTCCTGTGCATGATCCGGCAGGGCGGCCTGGAGGCATTCGCGACCGACATTGACATCCCGCTGAAATACGGCGTGGACCAGTGCGTCGGCGATACGCTGTGCGCGGGCGGGCTGATGTACGCCCAGCGGACGATCCCCGCCCTGCTGGACTTCTGCCGGGACATCCGCGAAGTCGCCAAGCCCGGCGCGATCCTGCTGAACTACTCCAATCCGATGGCGATGAACACCTGGGCCTGCAACAAGTACGGCGGCGTCCAGACCATCGGCCTGTGTCATGGGGTGCAAGGCGCGCACTGGCAGATCACGCGCGCGGTCGAGCAGTGGGCCAAGTCCGAGGGGATGCTCGGCGCGGGCGAGAAGCTGCACCGCCGGGACGTGGACGCGGTCTTCGCGGGCATCAACCACCAGACGTGGTGCATCAAGGCCCAGTGGGGCGGCAGGAACCTCATCCCGCAGATGTACGAGATGATGTCCGCCGTCACGGATTTCGGGATGGATGAGAAGGTGCGCCTGGACGTTCTGAAGCGGTTCGGCTACTATAGCACCGAGTCGAACGGGCACCTGTCCGAGTACCTGCCCTGGTATCGCAAGCGGGTCGGCGAGATCCCCGATTGGATCAGCCTGCGGTCGTGGATCAACGGCGAGACGGGCGGCTATCTGCGGGTCTGCACCGAGGGCAGGAACTGGTTCGAGCAGGACTTCCCGAACTGGATGGCGCAGGACCCGCCCCAATTTTCCCAGGCGGCGCGGGGCGAGGAGCACGGCTCGTACATCATCGAGTCACTCGAAACCGGGCGGGTCTACCGGGGCCACTTCAACGTCGTCAACAAGGGCCACATCACCAACCTGCCGGACGGCTGCATTATCGAGATTCCGGGCTATGTGGACCGGAACGGGATCAACATGCCGACGGTCGGCGACCTGCCGCTGGCCTGCGCCGCGACCTGTTCGGCCAGCGTCCGCGTGCAGGAGATGGGCATGGAGGCCGCCGTCACGGGCGATGTGCTGCTGCTCAAGCAGGCGATGCTGCACGACCCGCTGGTCGGCGCGGTCTGCAACCCGGAAGAGGTCTGGCAGATGACCGACGAGATGCTGGTCGCCCAGGCGCAGTGGCTGCCGCAGTATGCGTCCGAGATTCAGGGCGCGGCGCGGCGTCTGGACGAGGCCGTGGCAAGCGGGACGCGCGTCCTGCTGCGCGAGACCGAGGGCGCGGCGCGGGTGCATACGGCGACCGTGGAGGAGATGCAGGCGCGGGCCGACGAGTCACGGGCGAACGCGCAGGCGGCGGACAAGGGCAAGATGACCCAGACGGCGGACGCCGCCCAGGCCCAGACGGGGCAGACGGCGGAGGACGGGGAGACGCCGGACGAGATGATGCTGGCGGTGGACACGGCGGCATAGAGGATGCGGCGGCGTAGGCCAATAGGCTGACCCGGCACTGGAAGTGCCGGTCTACCCGGCGTGAAAGTCGCTCCGCGACTGAGGAGAGTAGCGTAGGGGCGCGATTCATCGCGCCCTTATCCCAGTGCCGGAGGCGCTTCCACTCCGGGTAGACCGGCCCTTCAGGGCCGGGTCAGCCAAAAAAGCAGAACGGTTGGGTGTGGGTCACGCTCTCGAAGCCGTGCTTCCTCAGGATCGGCTCCGAGGTGGGCAGCGCGTCCACGCAGACGTTGGCGACACCCCGATCCAGGGCCTCGCGGATGCGGACGGCGACCACCTGGGTGAACAGGCCGCGCCTGCGGAACCGCTCCCGCGTGTTGCCCCCGTACAGTCCGGCGAACCGGCTGCTTTGGTGGAAGTAGATGCGCCCGCAGGCGGCAGGCTCGCCGCCAACGTAGGCGACGTAGACGCTCATGTTGTTCGGGTGATTCTCCAACATAAACCCGTACCGCGTGATCTCATTCTCGCAACTCCTGCCGCAAACCTCCTCCCGGACCACTTGGTAGTCCCTCAAGCCTTCCCTGCTTGTCACGCGCCGGATGTCGCCGTGGCAGACGCCGAAGCGGTTCAAAGCCTCGTTGCCGGCGCAAAAGACCAGGAACGCCTCCTTCGCGCCCGCCTCAAACCCCGCCGCCGCCAGGCGCTGCGCCAGGCAGCGGGGGCGGTCGTGCTCGTACACCTTCCACTCCAACTCGTACCGCTCGCTCCGGGCGGTTTGAACCTGATGCTCTATGACCCGATCCACCTCACTCTCGGCGCAGGAGGAGTAGACGATCTCGCCGCTTTCCCCATCTGCGGAGACATCCCGGACGACTTCGCCGTCCGCGAACCGAGTCACGCCCGGATAAAGAACCGTCTGTCGCTCCAGGTCCAATAAGTTTAGGATTTCCTGTCGTTCATCTGTTTTCATCCTGGCTCCGTTACTCTGTCAAACTCTAAAAGGCGTAAGGTTTGCCCTGAATACGGGTCTTCTGGGTTGCGTTCGTGACCCTGTATGCAGCTATATCGCCTTCACTCACCCTTCCGCTAAACGCCGTCCTTTATTCCTGCCCCTTCGCCGCCTGCCAGGCGGCCTCCATTTCCTCTAAACTCAGGTCGGAGACGGCGCGGCCTGTCTCCGCCGCGTGCTGCTTGATGCGGCGGAAGCGGGCGGCGAAGCGCCGGGTATACGGGTATGGCGGGATTGACAAGTGATACCATATCCGGTATCATCTTGGGGTGAGCAAGCGCGACAAACTGCTGGCGGCTTGGAAAAATCAGCCCCAGCCTTCGGCCACGGTGGAGACCGTGGAAGCCGTTCTGCGCCACTACTTTTCGTCAGGCTTTTCCGTCGCGGAGGGCGGGTCACACCAGTTGCGCGTCTCGCACCCGGCCCTGTACCAGCATCCGCATTTTATCGGCGGCACCTTGTCCGTCCCCGTGACGGGCGGCCAAAGCGTCAAGCCGTTTTATCTCAAGCGGATTGTAGAAGCCATCGAGATCGTTCAGGAAGCCGAGAACCCGTCTCAAGAAACCGAGCCAGATCATGACAACGACGATGACAGCCCCAGCGCCCGTGACTAAGGGCCTCGGCTATTACCTGTCTCTGCCCTACGCGGTGGAAATCCGGCCTCTGTCGGACACAGACGGTGGGGGGTTCCATGCCTGTATCCCGCGCCTGGGCCGCTACTCCGCCGTGGGTGACGGTGAGACGGCGGAAGCGGCCTATGCCGACCTGCGGGCCGCCCTGCCTTCGCTGATTTCCGGCTGGCTGGCGGAGGGCGTTCCCATCCCTGAGCCGGAACCCGCCCCGGAAGAAGCAGCCGCGTCCTACAGCGGCAAGCTGGCCCTGCGTGTGCCGAAGTCCCTGCATGCGCGCGTGGCCGCCCGCGCCCGGCGCGAGGGGGTCAGCATCAACCAGTTCATCGCGACGACGCTGGCGCAGGAAGTTAGTTCCAGCCCCGGCCACTGAATCCCTAGCTGATTTCCTGCCCCTTCGCCGCCTGCCAGGCGGCCTCCATTTCCTCTAAACTCATGTCGGCAACGGGGCGACCTGTGGCCGCCGCGTGCTGCTCGATGCGGCGGAAGCGGGCGGCGAAGCGCCGGGTCATGCGGCGCAGGGCGTCTTCGGGGTCTATTTGGAGGTGGCGGGCGACGTTGACGAGGGTGAACAGGAGGTCGCCCAACTCGTCGGCGGCGCGGGGGGTCTCGCCGCGCGCGATCTCGGCGCGCAGCTCGGCGATCTCTTCCTCGACTTTGTCCAGGACTTCACCGACCGTCGGCCACTCGAAGCCGACCCGGACGACACGCTTGGAGACTTCGAGGGCGCGCATCAGGGCAGGCAGGGCGGGCGGGATGCCGTCGAGGATGCCCACGCGGTCCTCGTAGCCGGGTTCGGCGCGCTTGATCTGCTCCCAGTTTTGCAGGACTTGCTCGCTGCCGGAGACTTGGAGATCGCCGAAGACGTGCGGGTGGCGGCGAATGAGCTTCTCGACGATGGCGCGGGTGACGTCCTCCATGGCGAACCCGCCGGACTCGCGCGCCAGTTGGGCGTGGAAGACGACCTGGAGCAGCAGGTCGCCAAGTTCCTCGGCCAGCTTGGCGGGGTGGCCGGCGTCTATGGCCTCGACGACCTCGTAGGCTTCCTCAATGACGTATTTACGCAGCGTCTGCGGCGTCTGCTCGCGGTCCCAGGGGCAGCCGTCCGGGGCGCGCAGGCGGGCCATGACGGCGACAAGGGCATCGAAGTCGGCGGGCGAGGCGGCGGGCGGCGGGGCGGGGGCGAAAACGCGCAGGGCCAGACCTTCGCGCCGGGCGGCTTCGGCGAGGAGGAGGCCGGCGGGGTGGCCCAGCAGCGGGTGGCCGGGGAGGACGCAGGCGGCGTCGCCCCGCCGGGCGGCAGCCAGGACATGGGAGGCGAACTCGGCGTCCGGCAAGTCGTCGGGGGCGGCGTCAAAGGTGACGCCGCCCTCCGATTGGAGCCAGCGGACGGCGGGGTGGGAAGGCGCGCGGCGGAAGCGGGGGCCGGGGACGCTTCCGAGGGCGTCCCAGGCGCCCAGGCTCAATCCGGCGCGCGAATCCGGCGGCCCCAGGCCGATCAGGGTCAGCATCGTCGGGCGTCCTTCCCTACGGGTGAGCCGGCGCGAAGGGCGACACGCCGGGGGACGGGAGCGGGGCCGGGTGAGTGAGCTGCTGGGCGAGCGTGGCGTACTGCGGCTCGGGGATGTTGACCTTGACCTGGGTCTGGAAGTCGTGCAGGGACTGCTGGAGCGTCTGCTGGATCGTCGGGTCGGCCTGAATTTTCTGCTGGAGCAGCTGGGTGCGGATGACCTCCTTGACCTGGTCGAGCGGCAGGGTGTCTTTGGTCTTCTTCTCGACGACCTTGACCAGCCAGTAGGTGGGGCGGGCGCCCGGCCCCTGGCCCGGCACGGTAATGGGGGGCGTCACCTGGCCGGGCGGGGTCGCCGCGATCGGCTTGATGACGGCCGCCAGGGCGGGCGGGACGGGGTCCAGGGGAACCCAGTTCGTCACATCCACGTCGGCGGGGGTCTTGTCCAGCGCGCTGTCGACCTGGCTGTCAAACGCCTTGCCGCTCTTGATCGCCGAGGCGGCTGCCTGGGCGTCGGCCAAGCTGCTGAAGACAAGCCGGTTGATGTGGACGCGCGTGGGGTTGGTGTAGGGCGGCTTGTTCTTGTTGGCGTTGTAAAATTTCTGGATATCGGAGTCGGACACGGTCGCGCCTTTGGACGCCAGCTTGAGCTGGGTGAGCTGGGGCCGGAGCTGGAGCTTCTTGACCAGGTCCGCGTTCAGGCCGGCGTCGGCCAGGGCCTGATCGAAGGGCTTGACAAGCTGGGTCTGCTGGATCGCCTTGAAGTCATCGTACTGGGCATTGATCTCGGCGTCGGTGGGGGCGACGCCCTGGTCCTGGGCCAAGCCTTCCACCATCAGGTTTTGCAGCATCCGCCCCAGGACGAGCCGGCCCGCCGGCTGGCCGGGGGGCGCGTAGTTGCCCTGCGGCGCGGCGGGCGACGGCGGGGAATTAGGGACGAAGCCTTGCAACTGGGCGAAGAATTCGGGCTGGGAGAGGCTCAGGGTGTTGTTCTTGGGGGTCGTGATCGTCGCCACCGCTCCGCCGGCGTCGCCGGAACCGGTCCCGGAGGCGGTGGTCCCCGAGTGGTTGCAGCCGGCGAGGGCAAAGGAAGAAAGGACGGCAAGGGAAGTCAGCCGCGCCGCGCCGCGTCGTGTCAATTGCATGATGGTTAAAAAACTCCTTCTGACAACTCCCACCCGTAAATGGTGTGGGGTTCTCAGGCTACGCATAGGCCGATGCCCTACGTTGACGCCTGAAGGCGGTGCCCCCGCCTACCTTCCGTCAGGACTTGCCTAACGAAATCAATTTCCGCAGTGCGGAAATGGTGACTTATCTGTCTCTGTCCAGTCGGGTCACTCCAATAATGACGCCGTGCTAAACCGAAGTTCATCAAGGGTATTCATCCACCCCCTAAAACAACGGCATACACGCCGCACACGGGAACGTGCCATATCACAGAAGCAGAAGTGCTTGCACTTATTGTACCCTGCCGAGCAGAGACACAAACGCCAAAGAGCGCGTCTTCGGAAAGACGCGGGGCTTATATCCCAGGGCTAAAGCACCTGGGTTTTACGCCTATTACTGCAAGTGGCGAACAGGATGTCGTTTTCGGAAATCGTGCCGAACTCGCGTGGAAATCGTGTCACAGAGCGCGCCGGGCGCGCAGGCTCAAGATCAGATCCACCTCGCCGCGCCCCAGGCCGGTCCGGCGGACGATCTCGGCAGGGTCGGTCACGCCCTCGTCCAGCAAGGCATAGAGGGGAGCATGGGAAGCCCCCCCCGCCCCCAATCCTGGGGGGGCCGGATCGGAAAGCCCCGTAGGGGCGCGATACATCGCGCCCTGTTCATTCGCACCCTGTTCATTCGCACCCTGTTCCGGCAACGCGGGCAGCAGCGGCGCGGGCGGAGAGACGGGCGCCGTTAAGGAGGGCGCGATGAATCGCGCCCCTACGCCTTCTTGCGGCCTCTGTTCCACGGCTTCCAGACGCTGGGCGAGATCTGTCACCAGCGCCTCCAACGTGACGCAAAGCTGTTCCAGCTCCCGCGTGTCGGCTTGCGCCTCGGTCGCCGGAGGCGGCACGGAACGGGAGGCCAGGTCGCGCCGAGCGAACCACCAAAGCGCGCCGGTGAAAACCAGAACTAAAAATTGAACCAGCAGCACTTCGATACTCAAATCAAGACGGACTCATCACAGGGCAGCCTGAAGCATCTTGCCCGAAGAGGTCTGGCGGCCCACCAGCAGCGTGATCAGGCGGGCGGCGTTTCGCCCGCGCAGGACGTCCGGCTTGAGCCACAGGCGCAGCGACCGGCCCCCGTCGGCTACGACGATGCGGCTGACCGCGAGGATCGGGACGCCGGGGTAGATTCCCAGCAGCGTCACGTCGTCCGGCGACAGATGCGCGGCTTCGGCCAGCCGCCGCTCTTCCGCGCCAAAGGCCAGCGCGAACGGGACATCCGGCGGCGCTTCCCGCCCGCGCCGCGTCAGCGCAATCCGGCTCAAAATTGCGTCGCCGCCCCAGCGGACGCGCGGGCCAGAGAAGCGGGGCAGCGGGAGCGCCCGGCAAGGGGGCGCGGCCACATCCCACCGGCGCAGAACCCCCAAAACCGGCGGCGCCGGCAGGCCGGTAGACTGGACGCGAACCGGGGCGGGCGGCAGAGCGAGAAATCTTTCGGGCAGCCGCACGACGAACGCGGGCAGGAGCAGGTCGGCGCTTATGACGCGGCACCCTCCGGCCTGAACAATCGGCATTGCGCGGCATTCGGGCGGCGCGGGCGCGGCATCGCCTTCCGCCAAATGGACGCCGGGCGTCCAACCGTCGTCGCGCGTGCCGGTCTGGGCCTCGGGGACGAGCGCCTGCCGGACGGCGACGGCCGGCTGCCACATCCCCTCCCCCACGCGGGGCGCGAGGAGCGTCGGCGGGGCCAGCGAATGAGCACGGACGGCGACTGCCGGCGTCCTGTCCGTCTCGGACAAGCTCCGGACGCCGACCTGGGACACCAGCCGCCCCAGCGCGCGGCGGACGGACTCCCAGGCGCGGCCCGCCTGTTCTACGCCGGCCCCTTGTTCTCGTCGTCCCATAACATTTTGATCGCGGCCTCGACGCGGGCCAGCGGCTCGGTCGGGTCCATCGTCCGGCCTACCTCGGTCAGCAGGCGCGTCGCTTCGGCGCGCAGGGCGGCGTCGCCGGTCAGGGCGGGCAGGCGGATGCGGACGGGCGAGCCGCTGTCGGTGACTTGCAGGAAGTATTCGGTTTCGGAGATGTCCTGGGTCGCGCCGAATTCCTTCAGCGGCGGGACGCGCGAACCCAGCAGCAGGATGGCGCGCTTGCCTGCGGCCCCGACGGTGTCCAGCAGGGCCGGCTCGGAGACGAGGAACAGGTCCGGCTTCTGCTCCAGCCGCCCGATCAGGTTGCCGGCGATGACGTCGCCGTGGATGTACTTTTCCAGAACGTCGCCGTACAGGATGCGCTGCAATTTGGTCGCGCGGACCGGCTCCGTGTAGCGGAATTCCAGCGGCAGCCCGTGAGCATCGGTGACCATCGCGCCGCCCATGAAAACGTCTTCGGCCACGGACAGTGACAGAACGTACCCGAAACTCACTTTCGCCGCCGCCATTGGCCTTCTCTCACTGTTGTCTACTCCAACCGCCCGCCGCCGTGTTCCCGCTTAGTGTAGCGCATATCGGGCGGGGTGTCAAGTCCGGCAGAAAAGCGAAAAAGATTCTTGACAGCGCGCTGCCCCGTGAAGTATGATGGGTGTATGAGGGATCAACTGCAAAAGACACGGAGGTTATGGCGCCATGATCGCTCTGGCGGAGTTGCGGAAGACGGCGCGGGAACACGTGCGCCTGGCGGGGATACTGCACAAAAACCGCGCCTATGACGGTGCGGTCTACCACTGCGGCTACGCCGTCGAGATCGCGCTCAAGGCGCGCATCTGCCGGACGCTCCGATGGACGGAGTTCCCCGCGACGGGTAGAGAATTTCAGAACCTCAAGAGCCTCCAGACGCACAATCTGGAGACGCTGCTGGCGCTCTCAGGGGTGGGAGGCCGAATCACCTTGATTCTCTCAGCGGAGTGGTCACAGGTCAAGGAGTGGAACCCGGAGCAGCGCTATGATCCGGTCGGAACACAGACAGTCGCAAGTTCCGGCGACATGATCGCCGCGACGAGAAAGATTTTGAGGGCACTTCTATGACTCTCTTTGACAAGTTCCAGCAGGCGGAAAAAGAACTCTCGCGCGAGCACGGCGCGTTCTCCTTGTTCGGCCTGTTCGAGCGCCGCGACTTGATTGGCAAATGGGATGTGGTCATGTCCGCTCCCTGGCTGGGGACGGACTACGCGGCCCGCAAGTGGATGGTAGACAATTTACAATGGCGCTTCACGCAGGAGGAGTGGCTGAAACTGGCCCGCGTGGTTCCGGTGAGGCCGGAGGGAGAGTTCGTGGTGGACATCGGGCTGCTGTATCCGATGGAGCACGGGCTGAAGCATGTTCCAAGCATCGTCCTCAGCGGCCCGGAGATCAATCGCGGGGTCATCATCACGGCGAATCCCGAAGCCGCCCGTGTGGCGGAGACGGCGCCTGTGGCGGCCTGAAACAAAACGCCTGAAACGAAACGGGGTTCAGGAACAAAATGGCGTCTGCGGTCGTTTAAATGAGTGTGAGCAGCCGCCGATCCCCAGCGTTGCGGGTCGGCGGCAGCCCTCATTCCAGCGAAGCGGCCCCGGCGGGCGCAGATCAGCCTGCCGCACTGCCGCCCGGCGTCCCGGACCCGCGCAGATGCGGGTCGGCGCGGGCGGATCGTCCGCTTCGCTTTCGGCTTTTCGGTCCTCCTCCGTTGTTCACCCGTTGACAAACCGCCCCCGGCGCGTCATAATAGCACTGCCCTACTCGCCTGGACGATGCCGAAGTGGCGGAACGGTAGACGCGGAGGTCTCAAAAACCTTTGGGGGCAACCTCGTGGGGGTTCGAGTCCCCCCTTCGGCATAAGAACAAGGCGCAAGAAGGCAGCCGCCGGACCCCATGGGGTCCGGCGGCTGTTTTTGTTTAAGCGGGCGATGCTGCCGCTGGCATCCGACTTCCACGCACGCAGGCCGTCGCCGGTGCAGCCGCAACTCACTGAGGGTGAGCGGCAAGATTGTCGCGGGCGGTTTTGGCGACGGACCCCTGATCCATCTTCAGTACTTGCTCCCACTCGGCGCGCGCTGTCGCCTTGTCACCCTGCCCCATCAGGGCCTCCCCCCGGTTTTCGTGGGCGAGGGCGTCGTTCGCGTTGAGCTTGAGGGCCGTGTCACTGGCGGAAAGCGACGCGGCCCAGTCCTTACGCTTGAGGCAGACATCGGCGATGTTGTCCCAGGCTCCGCCGTTTTCGGGGTCGGACTGCACGACCCGGCGCCCGGCGGCCAAAGCTTTGTCGAGCTGGTTATCTTGATCCAGGAGCAGCAGCAGGCGCTCATTGGCCTCCTGATAATCGGGGGAGAGACTGACGGCTTTTTCATACTCGGCGATGGCGTCTTGAGGCAGGTTTCTCGCCTCATAAACCACCCCCAGGCCGTAATGCGGGGCGGGATCGCGCGGATTGAGGCGGAGGCCGGTTTGGAACTCCTGCACGGCTTCGTCCCAACGCTCGGCGTGCTTCAGCCCCCAGCCGAGCAGGAAATGCGCGTTCTCATCGCGCGGGTCGAGCTGGATCACCTTTCGATATTCCCGCATCGCCTCGTCCCACTGGCCGGCATCATAGACGAGGCGGGCCAACTCCTCATGCACGGCGGGGGCGCCCGGCAGGGCCGCCGCCGCGAGGCGAAACTCGGCGAGCGCTTCGGGCGTCTTGCGCTGCGCCTGGAGCGCCGCCGCAAGATCCCAGTGGGCGTCGCCGTCGTCGGGATGCAGGGCGAGTTCGGCGCGCGCGTCTCGCTCGGCGCGCTGCCGCAGCGCCTGGGAGGCGTCTTGGGAGCGGGCGCTGGCGAGTCCACCGGCGACCTCCAGCGTCTGCCCAACCGTTGGATAGCGCTCCGAGGCGGCCAGGGCGGCGACTTTCGCCAGTGTCGCCGGGTCGCCGCCCCACTTCGGTTGGAACATTTGCAGGCCCCACCAGTAAACGTCGGCACGGTCGGGGGCCAGCCGCTGCGCCTTCCAGAAGGCTGTATCCGCCAGATCCTGCCGGCCCTGGAACGTCGCGGCCGTCGCCAGCTTGAGCCAGGCATGCCCATACGAGGGGTCAAGATCGGCGGCCTTCTGAATGGCGCGCAGGGATCGGGTGTAAAGAACGTCCAGGCCGGCCTGTTCCTGGGCGGAAAGGAGCGCGGAGAACCTGCCCCGGCGGATGTCCTGGGCGGCATCCGAGAGGGTAGCGCCCAGACTGAGCCAGGCATCGGGGCTGCGCGGGGCGGCGGCGACCATCTGCTGGGCGAGAAGCATCTCCCGCGCCTGATCGTGCCTGGCCCGCTGGAGCCACACGCCGGCGTGGGCCAGGGCGTAGGAATGCGGGAAGCGGCCCGCCAGTCGCTCCGCCTGCGCCTGATAGGGCACGAGGGCCGATGCTTCGACATAGCCGATCTGCCCCAGAACCAGGGCATTCTCGGGCGCCTGCGCCATGAGCCGCGCGGCGGCGGCGGCGAGCTGCGGCCGATCCCGGCGGAGACTATTTTTCATTCCGAGCAGCCCCGCCAGCGGCAGGCGCTGGGCCAGGCCGCGGAAGGGCTGCTCCTGCGCCGCCGGCAGGGGATCATCCGGCCCCCACGGAACGGCGCCCAGCCGGCGGAGTTCGTCCGGAGACGCCCCGACGGGGGGCGGAGCGGGCAGGGCAGGGACGCCGAGCAGGCGCGTCAGGCGTCCCGCAAGGCCCGGCAGGGCGGCCACGATCTGTTTCTGCGCTCCCTGAGCCGTCAGGGCGGGGCCGACCGGGGTGCGTCCCGGCATGGCGTAGAGCTGGTAGGTCAAGACGCCATGCCGGGCCGTACCGGTCATCCTGCCGACGGCGACATGGGTCAGGCCGAGCATGGGCGCTATCCGGGCGGCGTCCGGGAGGGTCACGCGCAGATCGTCCCGGCCCAGCTCGCGCCGGGCGCGGGCGACCTCGCTCCACAGGGGCGTCCGGCCGACCTCGGCCCGGCCGCCGACGGTGAAAAACAGCCACCGCCCGCAGCCGGCGCCGAAGTCAGCGGCCTGCCTGTCCGCCTGTCGCACGACCGGCTCGCAGATGACGATGCCGGAGGAGTTCGCGGCCGCGCCTTGGCGGCCCGCCGCTGCCGTGGCATGACTGGGGGCGCCGGCATGACTGGGGGCGCCGGCATGACTGGGGGCGCCGGCATGACTGGGGGCGCCGGCATGACTGGGGGCGCCGGCAGTAAGCCATCCCGGCCCGGCAATCAACACCGCCAGGGCGGTCAAAAGAGAGCGCATCTGATCGTCTTTCCGGCCAGCGTCGCTGGCCTGCCTGGTCGTCTCCAAGCAACAGCCGCCGGACCTGAGTTCAGGTCCGGCGGCTGTTTCGTTTCGCACCCGCTACTGGCCCGGATGGGGGATGACCAGCGAGACGGGGGAATAGGCGTAAATCCAGTAGCCCTGGCCGGGCTGGAGGGAGCCGCCGCTTTGGATCAAGGTGTAGCCGCCTTTGCCGCTGTTGGCGGCGGGGTTGAAGCTGTAAAGCAGCGAGCTGAGGAGCAGGGGCGTGGACGAGACGGCGTTGGCGAAGGTGGAGACGCTGCCGCCGGCCGAGGCGTGGACGCTGCCCAGGGGGATCGGGACGAGGAACGGGTCGCCGATCATGTTCCACCCCGTCAGCAGCGGAATGGAGAAGTCCGTCGTGGGGTCGGCGGGGGCGCCGACGCGGGACAGCGTGACGGCGTGGGGCAGCTTCACGAAGTAGCTCCGGCCCAGACGCAGGGCGTCGGCGGGGGGGGCGGGCGTGAAGGCATACTGGCCGAGATCGGCTTGGTAGGTCGCCAGCCGGACGCCGGCGTAGCCGAAGAGGTCGTCCAGCGGCTGCCCGGAGTAGTCGTAGGGGACGGAGATCATGTTCAGCCCGGCGGGGAAGGAGGTGCCGACCGCCGTGGTGACGATCAGCGCCGCCGTCCGCGTCTGGCCGCCGACGACGGCGGAGATCGTGGCGCTGCCCGCCACGGGCGTTCCAATGGTGAACGTGCCCGAAGTCGCGCCGGCGGGGACGGTCGCGGTGGCGGGGAGGGTCTCGGCCGCGCCCAGGAGGGACAGGGTGACGACCAGCCCGCCGGGGGGCGCGGGGGCGTTGACGGTGACGGTGCCCACCGAGGAGACGCCGGCGATGACCGAAGACGGGTTCAGAGTCAGGCTCGTCGCCTGGATCGGCTGGACGGAAAGCAGCGTGGTCTTGCTGATGCCGTCCAGGGTGGCGGTGATCGTGTCGGCGACCGGGGCCGGGACGACCGTTGTGGTGAGGGGGAAAGTCGCCGTGGTCGCCCCCAGGGGAACCGTGACGGTGGCGGGCAGGACGCCCGCCGGGTCGCTGCCGGCCAGGGTGACGACCAGCCCGGCCGCGACGGCGACGGGCGAGTCAAGCGTCACCGTGCCGACGGCGGGGGCGCCGCCGGTCAGGGACGCGGGCGCGACCGAAACGCCGGAAATGCGGGCGGAGCGGATCTCCAGCTTGGCGGTCTGGCTCAGGCCGTCGAAGGTGGCGGTGATCGTCGCGATCACCGTCTTGGGCACGGCTTTGGTGGTGACGGTAAAGGTCTGGGTCGTCCCGCCGCCGGGGATCGTTGCGGTGGCCGGGACGACGGCGGCCGGGTTGTCGCTGCTCAGGGTGACGACCCCGCCCCCAGCGGGAGCGGCGAAGGTCAGATTGAGCGTTCCGATGGCGTTCTGTCCTCCGGGGAGCGTGGGCGGGGTGAGGACCAGCTTTTCCAGGGTGGGGGCGAGCACGGTCAAAGCCGCCGTCGCGCTTTTGCCGTTCGCGCTCGCCGTCAGGGTCGCAACGACCTGCTGGGACACCTGGCTGGTCGTGACGGTGAAGGTCGCCGACGTGGCAGCCGCCGGGACGGTGACGCTGGCGGGGACCTGGGCGGCGGGATCGCTGCTGGACAGGGTCACGACGAGGCCGCCTTTGGGGGCGGGGCCGGTCAGCGTCACGGTCGCCTGCGTCGAGTCGCCGCCGTTGACGCTGGCGGGGGCCAGGCTCAGGGAGGCGGGAACGATGACGGTCGGGGACGGCTGCACGACCAATCCGGCGCCCAGGCTGCTGCCCTGGTACGACGCCGTGACGGTGACTGTCGTGCCTGTTGTCGTGACGCCCGTCGTGAACGTGAAGGTGGCGCTGGTCTGGCCGGCGGCGATGACGACGCTTGCCGGGACGGGGGCGACTGTGGCATCGGACGAGGTCAGAGTGACCGTCGCGCCGCCGGTGGGCGCAGGGTTCGCCAGGGTCACGGTTCCGGTCACCGCCAGTCCGCCGACGACCGGGTTGGGCGTGAGCGTCAGCGCGGCGATGGCGCTGCCGGCGGTGTTGGGCGCGGGCGCGAACAGGGGGAGCAGGCCGGCGCCGTTGAAGGACCCCCAGCCGGTCGCATTGTCGTAGCCGGGCGTGGCATGGAAGAAGAGGTTCGTGCTGTCGTCGTTCACGTCGTGGAAGGCCGAAGAGTACTTCGCGCTCTTCCCGATCTGATAGATCAAGGGGTTGGCGAACCCAACCGGCCGGTACCCATACTGCGCGCGCTGCTGGTTGGCGAGGGCCGTGAAGGCGGCCCAGATGGGCGCGGCAACGCTGGTGCCGCCGAAACTGGTCCACCCCGGATTCTGCGGGTCCGAGTAATAGATGGCGTAGCCCGTGCGCGGGTCGGCATTCAGGGACACATCCGGCACGTTGCGCTGCGTGATGGACTGGCCGACCCCCGTTTGATAAGCCGGCGAGGTCGGTGAAGGCCAAACGGCGCTGATGCCGCCACCGCCGCCAGCCCCGAAAGGATTCAAGGCAGAGCCGAATGGGTCGAAAGGATTGGGTTCGAGTTCGGTCGGGTCTCCCCAGGCGCTTTCTGAATTGTAGACTCCGCCGGCGCGGACGACGCTCAATTTGGTGCCGCCGACGCCGGTCATGTAAGGCTGGGAGGCGGGGTCATCCACGCTGAGGTTTGCGGTGTCATCGTAAGCGCCGAAGTCGCCGGCGGCGGCGAAGATGGTTTGGCCCTGGGCCGCCATCAGCATGAAGGCCGTGTTCTCGGCGTCTCGCGTCGCTTTAGCGGCCTCGTTTTCGGGTATCCCCCAGGAAGAGCTGATTACCTTGGCGCGGTCATCGGTCGCGATCTGAGTGTACTGGTCCACAATGCCTTGGTCGGTGTTGGGCGACTCGTAGACCAAAATCTTGCTGGCGCCGGGCGCGACCGCGGCCATGACTTCAATGTCCAGGGTCACCTCGCCCGCGCCGCCGCCGGGCGTGCTCGGAAAGTTCGGGTCGGCGGGGTCCACTGGGACGTTTTCCAGCGGGACATTGGGCAAACCGAAGGCGCTCTCGTAGGCGGCGATGTCGCTGGGCGTGTAGGTGTCCAGCTCGAACAGGGCCAGGGTCTGGCCTGCGCCGGTGAGCGGGGTCTTATCCAGGCTGTACGCGGCCTTGATGTCGCTGGGCGAGAGGGCGCCGGTGTTCGGGTCCGTGCCGATCCCGGCGGGCGCCTGCGCGCCTGCGGCGGCCTGCTTCAGCGCCCAGGGCTTGAGCGCCGGCTTGAGAATCGGCATCAGCACCGCAGGCCGAGCAGCGCGGCGGCGGAGGTAGGGATGGCGGACGCTGGCGTTGTCCAGCCCGATCACGCCGGACAGGCGGCCGATCAGGGAAACCGGGATGGCGGGATCGGCATCCGGCGCGTGGAAGACACGCCCATCGGCCCCCTGGTAGCGGCCCAGGTGGACGGCAAAGGCCGACTCGACGGCGGCGGCGGAGCCGGACACCGACAGCAGCAGACGGTTCGGGGTGGTGCGGGTCACGGCCAGCCCGTGCGCGCGGGCGAAAGCGGCAACGGCGTCATAGGACTGCTGCGTCGGGCTGTAGCGGCGCGTGAACTCCTCGGGCGTGATGTATTGGCCGTAAAGCGGGTCGGCAGGATCGTACAGCCGGTTCAGGAAGGACTCCAGCCCGGCGCGGTCGCGCAGCGGCAGGGCCAGCGACAGAGACAGGGTCTGGCGGCGCGGGACGCGGCCCATCGCCTGCGCGCGCGCCAGGGCGGCGAAGGGGACGTGGCCGCGCAGCCGCACGGTCGCCGCCTGGGCCTGTGCCGCGTTGGATTGTGTCGGCGCAGCCTGTGCGGGCGCAGCCTGTGCCGACGCGCGGACGCCCGGCAGGCAAAACAAGAGGGTGATGAGGGCGAGGAGCAGGCACCGGCACCGGTGCATCGGCAGGAATAAGACGTTCACGGAGGTTGAGTCCTTTGGTGCGTGGATTTACGGCATCGCTTCTCCTTCTAAAGTATCACACCTCGGCGATTTTGTCAAGAATGCGGCGGCATATTTTATGAAAACGCCGCCAGGGATGCCGGGGGAAACCGCTAAGAGCGGGTGCGGACATCGCGCAGGTATTTCACATGGCCGTCGAAGAAGACTCGGTTGCGCCCGCCGAAGTGGACGCCGAGGCCCTTGAACTGAGGCGGCGCGGGCAACGTGCTGGGGAAATAGGGGTCCACCGCCAGTTCCAGGTCGGCCTCGCTGCCGGGCACGAGGGGATTGATGGTCGCGTCATGGACGACCGGGGAGTTCCAAGCGTCAATGTCGCTCACGCACTGCTGCGGCAGTTTGCCCCAGCATTCTGACGGCTTGGGTTTGATGAGCTCGGAGCGGTCGAAGCGCCACAGCCAGTAGCGCGTCGTCAGGCCGCCGGTCGTCTCGGCGACCCGATTAAAGCCGGCCGGGTCGGGCCGGTCCAGGGCGGACCCTTTGACGCTGGGGCAGGACCACACGCCGTCGCCCTTGAGGTACGGGTCCAGCACGACGGCGGCCCAGCCCGCGCGCGGGTCGGAGCCGGGGAACGAGCCGGTCCCCCACAGGGGATTGCCGCCGGGCATGTTTTTCAGGTCGCGCCGGTCGGGCAGGCGCTCGTCGCTGTCCTGCTCGTACTGGATCATCGCCAGCCCGATTTGCTTAAGGTTGGACTGGCAGGCCGCCCGGCGGGCGTTCTCGCGGACGCGCTGGAAGACGGGGAATAGAATGGCGGCGAGAATCGCGATGATGGCGATGACGACGAGCAGCTCGATGAGCGTGAAGCCGGGCGCGGAGGTCCGAGAGGGAGCGCGTTTGCAGGAAGCGGCGCGTTGCAAGAACATAGTATGGTTTGAACGCGGGGCGGACGGCGATTGTTCCCTGAAGGGCGGGGGAAGCAAGGGGATCGGAAGGTCGTGTGGGAGGCCGGGCCGCTTCTCACCCCAGGGCGATTGCCTAGAGCCCCCGGCACTGGAAGTGCCGGTCTACTCGCAATGAAAGTGCCTCCGGCACTGAAGAAAGTTCCCACAAGCCTGTCCTGAGTCGCGGAGCGACTTTCACTTTGAGTAGACCGGCACTTCCAGTGCCGGGGACTTCTAGTGCCGGGGGCTCTAGGCAATCGCCCTGCTTCTCACCCACATGGATTGGCCGCAATCCTGGATTCCGGTGTAAAATAGAGCATCTGTCTTTCCCGGAGCACCGTCCATGAGCCTGGTCAAGTTCCACCTGTCCCTCAACGTGTCCGCCGTCGCGCGTTCCGCCGCCTTGGAGGGTCGAAGGCGGGTTATAGGGGAGCAAGCGCCGAGTTCACCCACCCTTTGTTTTGGCACGGTTTGTGCAGGCAGGGTAACTACCGGAGCAACAAAAAAGCCACCCACAAGGGGTGACTTCTTGTTTTCCGGCATTAAGCGCGCCCGGCGGGGCTCGAACCTGCGGCCTTCTAGTCCGCAACCAGATGCTCTAATCCACTGAGCTACGGGCGCATCGCTACCAGAAATGGTCCTGAGCCATGAGACAACCTTTCGTTTGGTTGTTCTTGGATGGCTCGAATCGTATAATAATGCACTTCTTGTTGTGGAAGTACGGAGACTCTAACCACAACAGCTTGTCTATCTTCGGCACATAGACGATGAGAACGTCTACTTCTTTGGCCGTATAAAACTGCTTTCCGGGCTTGTTGCCGCGTGTGACCTTCCGCAGATTTAGGTAAACGGAACCTGTTGTCTGAGAACATCTGCCATCCGCGTACTTTACCTGTGCCCGCACCAGGCGCTCACCGCAGTCTACGATAAGATCGTAGCGTCGGCTCGGCATCGTCGGCTCACTCAGGGTGATGTTCCGCTCCAGCGCAAGCTGCTTGACTTTCAAGAGGGCGTACTCGCCCTTGTCGTTCGTGTCCATCCCTAGAACCTCCGAGGTAACGGGAACATTATACCGAGCCTGAACGGCTCTGTCAAGTGGCGGCTTGTGAAAATCAGGGCAATCGCATATAAGAGGAGCAGGAGGGCAACCACGCAGAGGCAGGAGGGCAACCACGCAGAGGCAGGAGGGCAACCACGCAGAGGCAGGAGGGCAACCACGGGAGGTTGCCCCTACCAATGCCGAGGGACGTAGGGGCAGGCCCCCGTGCCTGCCCTCCCTCTCCCGTGCCTGCCCTCCCTCTCCCGTGCCTGCCCTCCCTCTCCCGTGCCTGCCCTCTCTACCATGCCCGTGCCTTCCATATGCGATTGCCCTGTTGTGAAAATAATCGCGAAGGGACGGCGAATCCGCTGTGAACCCGTTGACATCAGATGCGTCCAATGCCATAATAGGGTAAGTGAAGTCTCCGACTAAATCAGTCGGCAATAGGCAGTGTGATTTTCATGATTGATACACGACAAGGCCGCGCACCACATGCCAAGTCCATCATCGTAGCCTTGTCCGCAATGCTCGTCATTGGGGTTCTGATCTGGCAGGCGGTAACGGCCGGCGGCACCCCCGACCCTACGAGCAGGGGACTGAGTCCGATGGCGATGGTGCTGAGTACCGGCGTCCTAGTTTTCCGGGAAGGGCTGGAAGCGATCCTGGTGCTGGCGGCGGTGACGGCGGGCATGGCGCGCGGCAGTCAGCGGGATTACCTGCGCGCGGTTCCGGTCGGCGGCGCCGCCGCGTTTGCGGCGACGGTCGCCACCTGGTTCCTCGTCGTGGCGATCATCGCGCACATCAGCGCGCCGGAACTCGCCATCCAGGCCGCGACTGGGCTGCTGGCGATCGTGGTGCTGCTGGTCGTGATGAACTGGTTCTTCCACAAGTTCTATTGGACGGGCTGGATCGCGAACCACAGCAACCGGCGCAAGCGCCTAATGGAAACGTCGGACGGCACCGGCTCCGGGACGTTCTTTGGCCTGGCGCTCCTCGGTTTCACGGCGATCTACCGGGAAGGCTTCGAGATCGTGCTTTTCCTGCAAGACCTGCGGCTCCGGGCCGGCAACGGCGTGATCCTTGAAGGCACGGCAATCGGGCTGGGGCTAACGCTGATCGTCGCCGCGCTCACGTTCCTCGCGCACAAGAAAATGCCGTACAAGAAGATGCTCGTGGTGACCGGGGTACTGCTGGGCGGCGTCCTGCTCGTGATGGTCGGGGAGAGCGTGCAGGAGATGCAGCAGGCCGGATGGATCGGGACCACCCCTATCGGCATCAACATTCCAGGGTGGATGGGCCTGTGGTTCTCGGTATTCCCCAACGTCCAGAGCCTTGCGGCGCAGGCTCTCGCGGCCTCCCTGGTAATCGGCTCGTATGTCTCCGTACCCTATGTTCGCGGGCTGCGGCCTCGCGCCCCCGAAAATGAGGGGGCGCGGGTCCCTGAGAAGACGAACAGCCAGCCTTATCATCAGCGGGACCTTGTCGGCCGTTGAACGCGACCCGATACGAGCAAGACCCGATAGGAACAGGACCGGTTAGAAAATAGACATGTCAACTATCCTATTAGATGCCCGCAAGGGCGCTTATCGCGCCGGCGCTTTCGTCCCTGCCTCTCGCGCAAATGCGTGGCCCCTTGCGCGGCTGAAGCGGGTCGCCTGGCGATTCGTGCAGATTGCCACCATCAGCCTTGTCCTCGCCTCCGTTCCCAGCGACAGCGGCCCGATCCACAACCGCTCCACCGTCACGGTGCATGGACTGGGGCCGCTGGCTGTTCTTCTCCATGTCGCTGAGGACGCGGACCGATGAGCATCACTGCGGGCGAGTCGGCTTTGGAGGCTGGGCTGCGCGCGGGCCTCCGTCTGGAGGCCGTCTCGATAGCCTGGATGGTGGTTGAGGCGGCGGTGTCGGTCGGAGCCGGAATTGCGGCCGGTAGTTTGCTTCTGGTGGCGTTCGGCGTGGACAGCGTCATCGAACTCGTTTCCGCAGCCGTCCTCTTTTGGCGTCTCCGGCAGCAAGCCATCGGCAAGTTGCCGGATGAGGCAGTGGTCGGAGCTTTGGAACAGAAAGCCTCGCGGATCGCCGGCTTTCTGCTTTATGCCTTGAGCCTGTATGTGGTCGTTCAAGCCCTGTATGGCTTGACGCACGAGCGCCACGCCGAAATATCCTGGCCGGGGATCGGTATCGCACTGGTGGCCGCATTCGGGATGCCGCTGCTGGCAAAGGCAAAAATCCGTGTCGCCGACCGGATCGGCAGCCGCGCCCTCCGTGCCGACGCGATGGAGACTTTCACCTGCGGCTACCTGTCCTGGGCCTTGCTGGCCGGGCTGGTCGCTAATGCCATTCTGCATTGGTGGTGGCTGGACGGCGCAGCCGCTCTGGCGGTTGTTCCTCTCCTGATCAAAGAAGGCCGGGAGGCCGTCACAGGTGAGTGTGGTTGTCACGGAGACAGCCGCGAAGGTGAATAAGACATGAAGCCGAACGAACAACCGAACCGACCACCCTCACTGCTGTGCCGCTGGTATGCCTCGCAAAAGGCGGCCCGGCGGGCGGCGGAACTGGCGGAGTTCCGAACGGACGAGACGGGGCACACGGAGATGCCTCTGAGCCGGATGCGGCCCGGCGAGTTCGGCCATGTGCTCGCCCTCCAGCCGGGGTGCGAGGTGCGTGATCACCTGCTGGAACTGGGCTTCACGCCGGGGACGGAAATCACGGTTCTGCGCGTGGCCCCATTGGGCGACCCGCTGACGGTGCGTATTCGCGGGTATCAACTGTCCCTGCGCCGGCGCGAGGCCGAGGTCATTCGGATGCGCCGCTGCCCGCCGGACTTCGACCTGTACGGCGATGCCCCTTTATTGGATCAGGACGGTGAGTGATGCCTGCCTCTTCCGCCCCGCCTTCCCCCCGGAAGGCTGAGGGCGCGACGCGACTGCCCCTGTACGCCCTCGTCGGCAACCCCAACTGCGGCAAGACCACGGTCTTTAATGCGCTGACCGGCCTGCGCCAGAAGGTCGGCAACTATCCCGGCGTCACGGTCGAAAAGAAGGAAGGCCGCCTGCGGCTGGCGGGCGGCGATGCCTCGCTCCTTGACCTGCCGGGCCTGTATTCCCTCACCCCCCGCTCCCCCGACGAGGCCATCGCGCGCGACGTGCTGCTCGGCCACCGCCCCGATGTCCCGCAGCCGGACGGCATCATCCATGTGGTGGACGCCGCCAACCTGGAGCGCAACCTTTACCTGACGTCACAGATTCTGGACCTGGGCCTGCCGGTCGTCATCGTGCTGACCATGACCGATGTGGCGGCGAAGAACGGCCATGCCGTGGACATCGCCGCCCTGGAGCGGACGCTGGGCGTGCCAGTCCGGCCCGTCCAGGTCTCAAAGAACAGCGGGCTGGACGGGCTGCGCGACGCCATCGCCGCCCTGCCCCAGACGCCGCCCCCGCCCACGCGCAGCTGGACCCTGCCGGTCGAGGCCGAAGTCGAGGTGGCCGAGTTGTCGGCGATGCTTCAGGACCAGCACGGGACGCGCACCGCGCAGAGCCGGACCGAGGCGGTCGGCCTGCTGATGGCCGAGGGGCTGCGGCCCGAAGAGCGGGGCCGCTGGTCGCCCGCCGTCATGCAGCGCGTCCAGGCGGACAAGGACGCCCTGGCCGCGCTGGGGATTGATTTTCCGGGCGCCGTGGTCGAGTCCCGCTATGCCTGGGCGGGGCGCATCGGCGCTCAGATCGTTACCAAGCCGCGCCGGGCGGCCCCCACCCTGACGGACGCGCTGGACCGGGTCCTGATGCACCCCTTTTGGGGCTATGTGATCTTCTTCGGCGTGATGGCGTTCGTCTTCCAGACCATCTTCACCTGGGCGCAGATCCCGATGGACGGGATCGGGTCGGGCGTCAGCGCCCTGCAAGGCTTTATCACGGCCCATATGCCCGCCGGGGACTTGCAGGACTTGCTGGTCAACGGCATCATCGCGGGCGTCGGCACGGCGATCACGTTCCTGCCCCAGATACTCTTGCTGTTCTTCGCCATCGCCCTGCTGGAAGACACCGGCTACATGGCGCGCGCGGCGTTTCTGATGGACCGGATCATGTCCAAAGTCGGCCTGCACGGCAAGTCGTTCATCCCCTTGTTGTCCTCCTTCGCCTGCGCCATTCCGGGCATCATGGCGACGCGCACGGTGGACGACCGCAAATCGCGCCTCGTCACCATCCTCGTGGCCCCGCTGATGTCCTGCTCGGCGCGCATCCCCGTCTACACGCTGATGATCGCGGCGTTTATCCCCAACCGGCGCGTCCTGGGCGTCTTCACCCTGCCGGGCCTGACCATGATGGCGATGTACTTTTTGGGCATGGTCGCGGCCTTCGGCATGGCCTGGCTGTTCAAAAAGACCCTGCTGCGGAGCGCCCCGCCGGTCTTCTTTTTGGAAATGCCGCCGTACCATAAGCCGTCGGCACGGACCGTCTTGATGACGATGCTGGAGCGCGCGTGGCTGTTCCTACGGCGAGCCGGGACGGTCATCTTGTCGGTCAGCATCGTGCTGTGGTTCCTGTCGTCGTACCCGAAGTCGCCGTCGGGGACGCCGCCCGCGCGGCAGCTCGCCCATTCGTTCGCGGGCCGGGCCGGGCAGGCATTGGAGCCGGCCATCCGGCCGCTGGGCTTCGACTGGCGCATCGGGGTCAGCCTGGTCTCGTCGTTCGTCGCCCGCGAGGTGTTCGTGTCCTCGATGGGGACGATCTACAGCGTCGGCGACAAGAGCAGCACGACCGAAGAAGTTTCGCGCACGCTCAAGGACAGGCTGCGGGCGGACCCGCTGTTCTCGCCCCTGCTGGCGGTCTGCGTGATGATCTACTACGTCCTCGCCATGCAGTGCCTATCCACGGTCGCCGTAGTCAAGCGCGAGACGAACGGCTGGACGTGGCCGCTGTTTATGACCGGCTACATGACCGCTCTGGCCTGGGTGGCGACGTTCGCCGTCTACCACATCGGCCTGGCCTTCGGGTGGGGCGTCCGCTAGGAGAAAAAGCATATGGGACAAGCAGTATTGGAAGCGCCGCCGCCGGCCCCGGAAGAGCCGCGCAAGCGTTGGACGCGCACCGAATACCGGCACATGATCGAGATCGGCATTTTAGAAGACAGCAAGGTTGAACTGGTCAACGGGGAGATTTGGGAGAAAATGGGACAAGGACGTCGGCACATCGCGACCGTGACATGGATACTGAAAGCATTGGGCGAAGTCTTCGGCCTCAGCCGTATCCAGACACAGTCTTCCCTGCCGGTCAGTGAATACGGCGACCCGGAGCCGGACGTGGCGCTGTTGACGCGAGACATGGACCAGTACCTGGACGAAGAGCCGACGCCGGAGGAGATGCTGCTGGTGGTGGAAGCCGCGGACAGCACCCTCCGCCCCGACCTGACGGCCAAAGCGCGGCAATATGGCAGCGCGGGCATCCCCGAGTACTGGGTCGTGGACATCCCGAACCGCCTGCTGCACGTCTTCCGGGGGCCGACCCCGAACGGCTACGCGACGGAGACGATCCTGACCCCGGACGACGAAGTCCGCCCCCTGGCCGCGCCCGACGCCGCCGTCCGCGTGGCGGATCTGCTTCCGTAACGCCGCAGCAGGCGGACGTGGTATACTCCGACCATCAAGACAGACGCAGTCTGTTGCTCAGGAGTGTTTTTGCAATGGCTATGTTTCCCCTGACGCGCCGGCAGCCGGCGGCGCGGTTCGCCCTGTGCCTCGCGGCTTTTTCCCCCGTTCCCCTGGCAGCCGCGCCCATCAAACCCGTAGCGCCTCAACCGGCGAGAGCGGCAACCGGCGTCGGCACGGGCGCGGCGAAAACCTACCCCGCACCGGTCATCCATCAAGCGACCGTCTACGTCACGGCCAGGGATACGGACGACCGGATGCGCGCGGGGGAGACGCTGCGGCTTGAAGAGTTGGCGCAGCCGGAGGAGTCTATGTCCCTCGTCATGCTGGACCCGACGCGGCGGTTCCAGACCATCCTCGGCTTCGGCGGGGCGTTCACCGACGCGGCGGCGGAGACCTTCGCCAAGCTGCCCCCAGCGAAGCAGGCGGAAGTCCTCACGGCCTATTTTTCGCCGGACAAGGGCCTGGGGTACACGCTGGGCCGGACGAACATCAATAGCTGCGACTTTTCCAGCGACACCTAATCCTACGACGACACGCCCGGCGACACCGCTCTGGCCCACTTCTCCATCGCCCACGACCTCAAATACCGCGTCCCGTTCATCAAAGCCGCCCTCGCCACGGCCAAAGCGCCCATCACGCTGTTCGCCTCGCCGTGGAGTCCGCCGGCCTGGATGAAGACCAACGGCGACATGTCGCACGGCGGGCAGGTCAAGCCTGAAGACCGGCAAGCCTGGGCGGCCTACTATGTGCGCTTCCTCCGGGCGTATCAGCAGCAAGGCATCCCCATTTGGGGGCTGACCGTGCAGAACGAGCCGATGTCCACGCAGTCGTGGGAGTCGTGCCTGTACACCGGGCAGGAGGAGCACGACTTTGTCCGCGACTATCTTGGCCCCACGCTCCACAAGTCGGGGCTGGGGACCAAGCTGATGATTTGGGACCACAACCGGGGCATCATGTACCAGCGCGCTCAGACTGTGTATGAGGACCCGGTCGCCGCCCAATACGTCTGGGGGATGGCCTTTCACTGGTATTCCGGCGACCATTTCGACGGCCCGCAAGCCGTCCACGAGGCGTTCCCCGAAAAGAACCTGCTGTTCACCGAAGGCAGCGAGGGGTTCACGAATGACCCGGCGCGGGAGTGGGAGATTGGGGAGCGCTATGGCAAGAATATCCTGCTGGACCTGAGCCATTGGGCGAGGGGCTGGACCGACTGGAATCTGATTTTGGATGGGCAGGGCGGGCCGAACCACGTCGGCAACTACTGCTCGGCCCCCATCATGGCCGACACGACGACAGGCGCCCTGCACTACCAGCCTTCCTACTATTACCTGGGACACTTTGCCAAGTTCATCCGCCCCGGCGCGCAGCGGATCGCCAGCGCCTCGACCGACGACAACCTGCTGTCCGCCGCGTTCATCAACCCGGACGACACGGTCGCCGTGGTCGTGCTGAACCTGACGGGGCAGGCGCATGACTACAAAATCTGGCTCGCGGGCAGGGCCGTGACCACGAACAGCCCGGCCCATTCGATTGAAACAGCCCTGTTGAAGCCATGAGAGTTGAAACCGTCTTCAGAGGGGAAACGGGGGCCAAATCATTGGCCCCCGTTTCTTGCTGTTTTGGAGCCGCCCGTAAACCAACGGCCACAGCAATGGGGCATAAGAGATGTGGAGGGGATTCATGGCGGATGAGGCTCTCATACTCGCGGTGACACGGGCGCGGCTGGGCGACGCCCGCGCGTTCGACTTCCTGGTGCGCCGGTTCCAGAACACGGCGGTCGCGTATGCGCGGACCCTGCTGCGCGACCCGGCCGCCGCCGAAGACGCGGCCCAAGAAGCGTTTGTGCAGGCGTGGCGCGACCTGCCCAGCCTGACGGAAGCGGCGGCCTTCGGGGCCTGGCTGCGACGCCTCGTGTTCAAGTTCTGCGACCGCGCCCGCCGCTCCGCTCGGCCCACTCTGCCGCTGGCCGAGACGCTGACGCTCCCCGATGCCCAGGAACCGGCGTCTATCGTCGAGCGGGCGGACGAGGCGGCGCGGGTCCGGGCCGCGATTGACGCGCTGCCCTGCCCGCTGCGGGAAGCGACCCTCCTGTATTACCTGGCCGGGCACGACGTCAAAGAGATCGCGGCCTTTCTGTCCCTGCCGCCCTCGACGGTGAAGAACAGGCTTCACGCCGCCCGGAAACGACTGCGAAAGGAGCTATGGACTATGGCTGAGACAGTGCTTGAACAGGAAAAGCCCTCCCAAACCGAGGCGTTCGCCGAGAACGTGCTGGCGCGCGTCCTGCGCGAGTTCCAGCGGCAGGAGGCGGCCGATCCCCACACCGCCGACCGGGGCTTGCTGGAGGAGGGGCGGACGGCATTGTTCGGGATGCTGGGACAGGACGCGCCGCTGGACGACCAGACCCTGCGCGATGGCTTCCTGCTGCTCTGGCGCAAGCGGGACTGGCCCGGCCTGGCCGCCCTCTTGATGCGCTCCCTCACCCAGCCCCTTTCCGACTCGGAGACCGCCTGGGCCTATCTGCATCTCGCCAACGCGATTGCAGTCAGCGGCAGTGCGGCGGGCGCGGTGCTGGCGCATGAGGCGTTTGAACGCTGGCTGCCGGGGAAATCGCCCCGCCTGTCCGCCCACTGGCCCTACTACCCGGTGTCCGAGGACACGTCCGAAGCCGTGTACGTCGGCAACCAGGTCCGGCTGCTTTTCCTGGGACAGTCGGGGGAGTTCAGCATCTCCTATCTGGTCGTCTGGCGCAACGGTGACTATCTGGCAAAGGTGGATGCCGCACTTTCAGAGAGTCCTACGCCTCCACTCGGCCATATGCAACGCTTCTATGTGCTGCGGATGGCCTGCAACGCCTCTGCTTCCGCCGGGGATGAGGAGCGGGCAGGTCGCTATATCCAGCAGATGCACGCTCTCGCCGCAGGGGCAGAGGACGAGGATATGAAGGCAGAGATTGAGGCCATGGCGCTCGGACACGACATCGGTTTGGCGCGTCGCACGAAGAACGAGGCGGCATTCGCGGCAAGGGTCGCGGAAATGACGGCGCTGCTGAACGCGGCGGAGCAGCAGGGAGCGAACTCCGTGGGATGGCTGCGCGGGGAGCGCCATGACCTGGCCTGCCAACTGGTGTGGGGGGACTGGCACGCCCTGGCGCTGCCGCTATGGGAAGCAAACGCGGCGAGCGGCGGGCAGATCGGCGGTTGGGGATGGCTGATGTACGCCGCCACGGTCTGGCATCTAACTCAGGACCGGGAGCGCACCCTCGCCCTGCTGCGCGAATCCCGCGCCCATGACGACCGAGACATGACATCTTTGTTCGCCGAACGCCCCGAATTCGCGGGCGTCCGGGACGACATGGAGTTTCGGCAGGCCATCGGCAGGGAGTAGGGTCGCCCCCCGGCCCCACCCCAGTAAAGCCTTCAATTCTGGGGGAGTCGGAGAGGAAGGCCGGGCAGGAGAGGAAGGGCGGGGGGACCCCGCCCCTACGGTTGGCCGTGTCGGGGTCGGCCCCCCCCACCCTCTCGACTCTTCTCCGAGTCCTAATCCGGTCCCCCCAGAATTGGGGGCTAGGGGGTCCCTCACCGCGAACCCTTTTGCCCGCGCCGAACGTATAGGGGGCATGGATACTCCCACACCCGCCAGACAGGCGCGGCGCGGCTCCCCCCAGGCATTCACCCTGATCGAGCTGCTCGTCGTCATCGCCATCATCGCGATTCTCGCCGCGCTCATCTTCCCCACCTTCGCCAAAGTCCGCGACAACGCCCGCCGGGCCTCCTGCCAGTCCAACCTGCGGCAGATCGGCATGGCGCTGATGCAGTACACGCAGGACAACGAGGAGCGCTACCCAGTCGGCAACAACGTCGGCCCGTGGGGGCCGTGGGGGCGCGGCTGGGCCGGGGAGGTCTACCCCTACGTCAACAGCGCCGAGGTCTTCCGCTGCCCCGACGATGGGACCGCCCGCCCCTCGGTCTCGTACTCCTTCAACGGCAACCTGGACGGCCAGCGGCCCGGCGGCGTCCTGGCCGCGTCCAACGCCCCCGCCGGCACCGTCCTCCTGAACGAGTGTCAGGGCGTCCCCGCCGATGTCCGCGACCCGCAGGAGGGCAATTCAGGGGCGGGGCACGGCAACGACGGCGGGGCGGGCTTCATTGACTACAGCGGCCCCGACGCCCATTGGGTGACGGGGCCGATGGGGCAGCCCGCCTGGACGGACGGCCTGAACGGGGGCGGCTACGGCAACCAATGGCAGGGCCTGCACGCGGGCGGCTCCAACTTCGCGCTGGAAGACGGCCATGTGAAGTGGCTGCGCCCCGAGCGCGTCTCCCCCGGCTTCGCCGCCGCCACCCCCACCGGCGACCAAAACCTCAACGGGACGTTCGGCAGCGGCGGCGTCGCAGCGGGGACGGGCTTCATGGGCCAGGCCCCGAAGAACTTCACCGCCACCTTCAGCCCGATTTAGCCTTCCTGTTCAGGCTGCCCTCCAGTCCGGGAACGGCTCCACGGTCACGGCCTGCCCCGGACGCACGACGATCTGCACCCCTAGGGCATCGGCGATCTTTTGCAGGGTCCCCAGCGACGGCATCCGCCCGCGCTCGATGCGCGACAGCGTTTCCTGCGGGACGCCCGCCCGCGCCTCGATGTCGCGCTGGGTCAGCCCCCGCCCCTCCCGCGCCTCGCAGAGCGCCAGACCCAGCCGCAGGGCGACCATGTCTTCCTGAAACAGTTCGTCAAAGGCCGGGTCCTGCCGCTTTTCCGCCAGCAGATCGGCGGCGCGGGGAGACTTCTTGACTTTCTCCCGGACACGCGCGGCGGTTGCTTCTTCCGTTTCCTCTTTTGTCTTTGTGCTCACGATTTCAGTTCCTCGCTGCGTCTTTTAATCAGGGCCAGAAGGACATTCTAATACTGCTGTTGAATACCTGTCCCATGAACAGTCTTTACTACGGCGATAACCTCGAGGTCTTGCGGAAATACATCAAGGATGAAACTGTTGACCTCTGCTACATCGATCCCCCCTTCAACAGCAAGCGTAACTACAATCAAATTTACAACAATGTTGGCACGGAAGACCGGGCGCAGGCGCAGGCGTTCATTGATACCTGGGTATGGGATGAGATCGCTAACGAAGGTTTTGCGGAACTACTCGCCAACGACCAAGGCCGTTTCACATCCCAAACCGTTGATCTCATTAAGGGGCTGGAGATGGTTCTCAAGAAGGGCAGCCTTCTTGCGTACCTTGTCAGCATGACGCTTCGCATTACCGAGATTCGCCGCGTCTTGAAGGCAACCGGCAGCTTTTATCTTCACTGTGACCCCACTGCCAGCCATTATTTAAAGCTGGTCGTTGATGCCGTTTTCGTTACCAACGGCGGCGTCTTCCGAAACGAAATTGTATGGCATTATCTGAAATGGTCAGTCGCACAACGGCAATTCGTCCGCAACCATGATGTCATATTTTTCTACAGCAAAACTGATAATCCCAGCCGTGTGTTTCATACACTGTTTACAGCACGATCTCCTGCCACCGCGAAGCGCTTCGGCAACGCCAAGATATTGTCATCCTTTGATACTACAGGGAATCGCCTGCCTTCACAAACCGAGGGCGTAGACTCTGAGGGTGTCGCCCTGGATGATGTTTGGGACATCAGCCGGGTTCCCCCTGTCAAGCAGCTTTATCCAACGCAAAAGCCGGAGGCATTGCTTGAGCGCATCATTCGCGCCTCCACCAATGAGGGTGATCTTGTGCTCGATGCGTACTGCGGCTGTGGAACGACCGTCACCGTTTCGGAAGCATTGAAGCGTCAATGGATCGGCATAGACATCACCTACCAAAGCATTTCGCTCATCCTCCGTCGTCTGGAAGGGGAACACGGCAAGGATATTCTCGACAAGATCAGCCTCAACGGGATTCCTAGAGACATGGCCTCTGCACACGCTCTTGCGCTGAAGAAGGATGATCGGGTACGCAAAGAGTTCGAGAAGTGGGCTGTTCTCACCTATTCAAACAACCGCGCCATCATCAACGACAAAAAAGGCGGGGATAAGGGGATCGATGGCACCGCTTATTTCCTGACCGGGGCGAGCGATAACGCCAAGATCGTATTCCAGGTCAAGTCCGGCAACGTGGGGCGCGGCGATGTGTCAAAGCTCAACAACGACCGCACGCGGGAAGGGGCTGAGTTGGCGGTTCTCCTGACCCTTCAGCCACCGACGGAGGGCATGAAGACCGAAGCGAATGCCTCCGGCATCTACGAACACAAGCTGATGAGCCGCAACTACCCGCGCATCCAGATCGTCACCATCGCGGAGGTAGTAGAGCAGCACAAGCGGCTGGACATCCCCATGAGCCTAGAGGTTCTCAAAAAGGCGCAAGCAGCCGCGTCGCAGGAAGACCATCCGCAACTTTTCCCTGCCGAGACCTGATCTCCAGCACATGCCCTGAATGCCCGCATATGTCTGGGCCAATCCGCAGGTACAATGTTTCCATGCAAACCGATGAACCGCTGGGCCTTCTGGCCCTTGACCCCTGGCTCGCGCCGTATGCGTACCAACTGCGGCAGCGGCAGGCGCATTACGCGCGGCTGCGGGCGGCGATTGACGAGATGGGCGGGCTGACGGGGCCGATCAGCTTGGGGCACCACTTTTTTGGGCTGACGCGCGGCGAGCACGACGGGCGGCCCGGCGTGTGGTATCGCGAGTGGGCGCCGGGGGCGCACAGTTTACGTCTGACCGGGGACTTCAACGGGTGGAACCGGGGGAGCCACCCGCTGACGCGCGACCCGTGGGGCGTGTGGAGCGCGTTCTTTCCCGATGCCGAGTATGCCGGGCGGCTGACGCACGGCAGCCGGGTCAAGGTGCATGTGGTGGCGGAGGGAGGCGGCATGGACCGGGTCCCGGCCTACGCCCGGCGCGTGGTGCAGGAGGGGGACGGGGGCGGCTTCACGGCCCAGGTCTGGCTGCCGCCCGCGCCGTATCCGTTTGAGAATGCCGTGCCGGAGACCACGGGCGGGCTGCGGATTTACGAGGCGCACGTCGGCATGGCGCGCGAAGAGGGGCGGGTCGGGACGTTCGAGGAGTTCACGCGGGACGTCCTGCCGCGCATCGCCGGGCTGGGGTACAACGCCATTCAGCTCATGGCGGTCATGGAGCATCCCTATTACGGCTCGTTCGGCTACCATGTGAGTTCTTTCTTTGCCGTCTCGTCGCGCTTCGGCACGCCGGAAGACTTGAAGCAATTGATAGATACGGCGCACGGCTTGGGGCTGCGCGTCCTGCTCGACATCATCCACAGCCACGCGGTCAAGAACCTGCTGGAAGGGCTGAACCGGCTGGACGGCACGGACTTCCAGTATTTCCATGCCGGGGCGCGCGGGCTGCACCCGGCGTGGGACTCACTGCTGTTCGACTACGCCAAATACGAAGTGCAGCGGTTTCTGTTGAGCAACGTGCGGTTCTGGCTGGAAGAATTTCACTTTGACGGCCTGCGGTTCGACGGAGTGACGAGTATGCTGTACCACGACCACGGGCTGAACCGCGTCTTTACGACTTATGACGATTACTTTGGTCCAAATGTGGACGACGACGCGGTGGCGTATTTGCAGGTCGCCAATGACCTGGCCCGCGCGGTCCGCCCCGATGTGGTGACAATCGCCGAGGACGTGTCCGGGATGCCGGGGATGGCGCGGCCCGTGGCCGAGGGCGGGCTGGGCTTCGACTTCCGGCTGAACATGGGCGTCCCCGATTACTGGACAAAATTGGTCAAGGAGACGCCCGATGAGGGCTGGCCGCTGGGCGCGATCTACCATGAGCTGACGGGGCGCCGGCCGGGCGAGAAGCGCGTCGGGTACGTCGAAAGCCACGACCAATCCCTGGTCGGCGACCAGACGCTGGCGTTCCGATTGATGGACCGGGAGATGTACGAGCACATGGGCGTGGGCGACCCCAACGTCGTGGTCGAGCGCGGCGTCGCCCTGCTGAAGCTGATCCGTCTGCTGACGTTCAGCCTGGCCGGGGAAGCATGGCTGAATTTCATCGGCAACGAGTTTGGGCACCCCGAATGGGTGGACTTCCCGCGCGAGGGCAACGGTTTCTCGTACCACCACGCCCGGCGGCAATGGTCGCTCGCCGATAATCCCGATCTGCGCTACCATGCTTTGAACGAGTTCGACCGGGCGATGCTGGGCCTCGATCACGAGTACGCGCTGCTGCCCGACCCGCTGATCGAGCAATTGGCCCTGCACGAAGATACCCGGCAGCTTGTCTACCGGCGCGGGCCATTAGTCTTCGCCTTCAACTTCCACCCCACGCAATCCTACGGGGACCTGCGTATCCCCGTCCCGGACCCCGCCGCTTACCGGGTGGTCCTGGACACGGACGCCGCCCCGTTCAGCGGCTTTGGGCGCGTCGCCCCCGGCGTCATTTATCCCATCCAGCCCGTCCCGATGTACGGACGCGGCCAGAGCGTCCAGGTCTACCTGCCCAGCCGCAGCGCGCAGGTGCTGGCGCCCGTTTCGGCGGGCGGTTGAAACCGCAGCAACAAAAGCACAAAGCCCGCCCGCGCGGGCTAGGATGCTTCTGAACCTGCGGAGGCAGGTTTCGTGCCTTTGTTGCCGCGACTTTAGTCGCCCGCAAGAACTTCTTTCCTGTCACTTGTAAGCCTGTTCTCAGCAGGAATAACAACCCCTGAGCGCGAACAAGGGGGCAAGGGGAGACCATGAAGACACCACTCGCTTTGCTGTTACTGGTCGTGGCAGCGGCGTTGGAGGCGGGCGGGGACGCGCTGGTTCGGGGTGGCCTGTTTGGCCCGACGCCGCTGCGTCGGGCCATTCTGCTGGCGGGGGGCGCGCTGGCCCTGTTCGCATACGGCTGCTGCGTCAATCTGCCGCGCTGGGACTTTGGGCGGCTGCTCGGCGTTTACGTCGCCGCCTTCTTCGTCATAACCCAAGTCATCAACTGGGCCGGCTTCGGCCAGAAGCCCACCCTGCCCCTCTGCGTCGGCGGCGGGCTGATTGTCGCCGGTGGCCTTGTCATCACACTTTGGAGAGCATGATCACTTTATGGAGACTCAGCCACCTGCCCCGCGCCTGTCGGGCAACCCGATCTTCCCCGGCTGGTACGCCGACCCCGAGATGCACATCTTCGCGGGCCGCTATTACCTTTACCCGACCTACTCGGCGGATTACGGCGAACAGACCTTCTTTGAAGCCTGGTCGTCCTCGGACCTGACCGACTGGCGCAGCGAGGGCCGCATCCTCGACTTCGCCGACGTGTCGTGGAGCACGAACCGGGCCGCCTGGGCGCCGTCCGCCATCGAGCGCAACGGGCGCTACTACTTTTACTTTTCCGCCGGGGACGGCGCGGGGCTGGGCGTGGCTGTGGCCGACCATCCCGCCGGGCCGTTCCGGGACGCGCTGGGCAGGCCGCTCGTCGGCCACTACCCGCACGGGGCGCAGCCGATTGACGCCCATGCGTTTCTGGATGAGGACGGCCAGGCGTATCTGTATTTCGGCGGGCACCGCCACGCGGTTGTCATCCGGCTGAACGAGGACATGGTCTCGCTGGACGGCGACTTCCTGGAGATCACGCCCGAAAACTACGTCGAAGGGCCGTTCCTGCTCAAGCGGCGCGGCGTCTACTACTTCATGTGGTCCGAGGCATGTGGTCCGAGGCATGTGGTCCGAGGGCGGCTGGACCGACTCCAGCTACGCCGTCGCCTACGCCAAGGCGTCCTCGCCGCTCGGCCCGTTCCCCCGCGTGGGCCGCATCCTGGAAAACAACCCCGCCGTCGGCCTGGGCGCGGGCCACCACTCGGCCCTATGCTATCCCGGCACGGACGACTGGTACATCGCCTACCACCGCCGCCCGCTGACGGAGACCAACGGCCACCACCGGGTCGTCTGCATTGACCGGATGGACTTCGATGAGGCAGGCGACATCCTGCCGGTTGTCGTGACCCATGAGGGCGTCCCCGCGCGCCCGCTGCCCCCGGAGATTGCCTCGGCAGGCTGACTCGGCCCTGGACCGTCTGACAAAGCAATACGCGCATGGGCATTGATTGGGAATACCTCGGAAAAGAAGCCTTGCCGCCCGGCACCGTCTTCCCGAAGACGGTGGAAACCTGGCGGGCCAAAGTGCCCGGCGGCTGGCTGGTCCTGACGACCATGCCCACGAGTGACGGGATGGTCCAGAGCACGACGTTCTACCCCGACCCGCAGCACGAGTGGGACGGCGGGACGCTTGCGTGAGGTGTCCTATCCCCGGCACAAGTGCCGGGGATAGGACACGGAAGGACACGGAACCTGCCCGCCACAAAAACCGTTGGACAATGACAGGGGGAAGAGCAATCCATGAACGAAGACACGATCAACCCGCACGACTGGGAAACAGTCGCGCCACACTTTGCGGCCCTGGCGGATGAAGACCTGACGGCAGAGGGCGTCGGCGACTGGCTGCTGCGGTGGAGCGCACTGGAAAAGCATTTAGGCGAAGCCGGGGCACAGGCCGGTCGCGCGAAGTCCGAGGACACGACTGACACCGAAGCCGAGGCGGCCTACCTGCACTTTGTCCAGGAGATTATCCCCCAGTGGACCGTCGCTGCCCAGGCGCTCAAGACCAAGCTGCTGGCCGTGCCCGGCTACGAGCCTGTCCCGGAGCACCGGCAGTTTTTGCGCCGCCTGCGCAGCGACGCCAATCTGTTCCGGCCCGCGAACGTCCCTCTTCAAGCCGAATTGCAGACGCTTGCCAATGAGTACAACAAGCTCACTGGCTCGATGAGCGTGACGCTGGACGGCAAGGAGGTAACGCTGCCGCAGGCCGAGGGGAGGCTGCTCGACCCGGACCGCGCGATCCGCGAGCAGGCGTGGCAGGCCGTTCAGGAGCGGTGGCTCCAGTCGCGGACCGAGTTGGACGAGTTGTACCTAAAGATGCTGCCCCTGCGGCGGCAGCTCGCGAAGAACGCCGGGCTGCCCGACTACCGCGCCTACATGTGGCAGGCGCTGAAGCGGTTCGATTACACGCCCGAAGACAGCCTGGCCTTCGGGCGGGCCATCGAAACCGAGGTTGTGCCGCTGGCGAAGCGCCTTTTGGAATCGCGCCGGAAAAAGCTGGGCGTCGAGACGCTGCGGCCCTGGGACCTGACGGCGGACCCGGAAAGCCGCGCGCCGCTCCAGCCCTTCGCCCATGTCGGCGAACTGGAAGAAGGCACGGCTCGCATCTTCGCGAACGTGGACCCCGCCCTGGGCGCGGACTTCGAGAAGTTCCGCAGCGGCTATCTGGACCTCGGCTCGCGCAAGGGCAAGGCCCCCGGCGGCTATTGCTCGTTCTTCCCCAAGATGGGCCTGCCGTATATCTTTATGAACGCCGTCGGGACCGAGGGCGACGTCCGCACCATGCTCCACGAGGGCGGCCACGCCTTTCACGGGCTGGCGTCGAGCGCCACCCAGCCCCTGCTGTGGAACCGGGGGGCGCCGATGGAGTTCAACGAGGTCGCCTCGATGGCGATGGAACTCCTCGCCCTGCCGTATCTAGAGAAGGACCAGGGCGGGTTTTACACGCCCGAAGAGGCGGGCCGCGCCCGGCAGGAGCAGCTCGAGCGGATCGTCATGTTCCTGCCGTACATGGCGGTCGTGGACGGCTTCCAGCACTGGGTCTACGCCGAGGCGCCCGACCATGTGACGGCCCACGACATGGACGCCCAATGGGACGCCCTGTGGACCCGCTTCATGGGCGGGACGGACTGGACAGGACTGGACGCGGAGCGCGTGACCGGCTGGCACCGCAAGCTGCACATCTTCACCGTGCCGTTCTACTACGTCGAGTACGGCCTAGCCCAATTAGGGGCCTTGCAGGTCTGGCGCAACGCTTTGGAAGACCAGGCCGACGCCGTGCGCCGCTATCGCTCGGCCCTGGCCCTGGGCAACACGCGGCCCCTGCCGGACCTGTACGCCGAAGCCGGCGCGCGCCTGGCCTTCGACCGCGAAACCGTCGGCGAATTGGCCCGCCTGGTGGAGTCGCACTTAGAAGGATAACGCCTCCCTATCTGTCTCGTTCACCAGGCTTGGAGCTTGGGGAGGATGGCGTTCACTAAATGCTCGGCGTCCTTCCAGTTTCGTGCCCAATCTTCAAAAGAAGGGTCGCTGGCCGTCAGGCAGTAATCCGCTTCCACCCGCAGGCGGTGGAGCGTCCTGAGCTGGCTGCCCGTGATGGAGTAGCCGATTTTGTTTGACACGACGCTGCCGACGCGCTTGTGGACATCTTCGGTTCCGGTGACATGGCTTTTTTCGCGGGCCAGGAGGAACAGCGCATAATAGGCGCGACCGGTGGCTGTTCTGAACTTGACCTCCGTCCCATCCTGGCCCGCCAGTTCCCGCGCCAGGGTCAGGTAGAGCAGCGGATCAAAGTTCGGTTTCATCTTCGCTCCAGCGCACTTCAAAGGCGACTTGATCGGTGTAAACGGGCATTAACTCTTCGGGAGCGGAGTGCATCCAGGCTTCATACGCGGGGCCTAAGCTCTCCCAATAGCCGAAGGCTTCGCGCGCAGGCAGCTTCACCCACTGCCTGACGACGACCTGATGACTGTCTTCTTCCGGGTCGGAAAACCCGCGAACGTCTACCTTGAGAACAGGGACGTTTTCCTGTTCCGCCCCTCGCATCAGAAGGGCGATCAACTCGCCAAGCGCGGCCTGGACAGGGGCGGTTAGGAATGGCCGGCAAGACGGGTCGTAGACGATGGGTATCGGGTGATGACTGATGGCACTGGGATCGGGCTTGACGGCAGTGATGGACATGGTTGCCTCCATTTCGCGGCTGGTCCAGGACGCGCTTCTGCGTTGCGAACTAGTTGATTATACAACCAAAACGGGGAAAATGCAGACACTCACAACCGAACCCCCTTACGACCGGGCCGCCGATGTGCGGGCGGCCCTGCGGCTGACGTATCTGACTCTTGGCTGGATGACCATTGAGGGCGCGTCGGCCTTGTGGCTGGGGGCCGTCTCCAAGAGCCTGCTTTTGGAAGGTTTCGGGCTGGACAGCGTCATTGAGTTGTTCAGCGCGGGCGTCCTGCTCTGGCGGCTGCGGGTGGAGGCAAGCGGCAAGGCCAGCGCAGAGCGGGTCGAGGCGGTCGAGAGAACGGCGGCGCGCTGGGTGGGGTATACTCTCTATGCGCTGGCCGCGTTCGTGGCCTGCAACTCGGCTTACGGGTTGTTTGTGTCACATCGGCAGGCGGACACGCGCGAGAGCGTTTGGGGGATATTGATCGGGCTGGTTGCGAAGATCGGAATGCCGATCCTGGCGGGTTTCAAGTTGAAGGTGGCGGCGCGGCTGGGGTCCAAAGCCTTGCGGGCCGATGCGATGGAGGCGGTCACCTGCGGGTATCTGTCTGTGGTCCTGATGATCGGGCTGGCCGTGACCCGGCTGCTGCCCGGCCTATGGTGGCTGGACAGCGTCGCCGCCCTGGCCCTGATCCCGCTCCTGCTCAAAGAGGGCCGGGAAGCGGTCACGGGCGAGTGCGCCTGCTGCGCCGGAGGGAACGAAGATGCACATTGACGGACAGCAAATCGTCGCGCTCGGCATCGTGGCCGTGGCCGCGTTCGCCGTGGGACGGCGGTTGTGGGGGCAGGCCGCCGCCTTTCGCGGCAGGCCGGGGCGCATGGGGAACACGGCCAGCGGCTGCGACGGCTGCCCAAGCGCCGGGGCGGCCCCTAAAGCGCAGACGACTTCTTCCCCGCTGATGCAGATCCAGACCAGGCCGCCCCTGCACCTGCGGAGGCCGCCGGGTGGGGACTAAGGCCCCCCACCCCCGTCCCCTCCCCCGCAAGCGGGAGAGGGGAGCAGGAAAGACCCGGCCAGCGGAGGCGTCGCCCTGTCTTCTGTCTAATCTGCCCCCCCTCTCCCGCTTGCGGGGGAGGGGACGGGGGTGGGGGCTTCTCCTATCCCTACTCTGCGCCGGCTGCGCCCCCCACCCCGCCGCGCCGCTGGTTGAGACGCCGAACGCATCTCTACAGATGGCGCTGGAGCTGACGCCGCGCCCGGCGACCTCGCTGGACCCCACGGCGCTGACCGTGCGGATCAGGGACACGGCGGGGAAGCCAGCGAGCGGGGCGGCGGTGACGGCCCAGCTCGACATGCCGGCGATGCCGATGGGCCGGAACGAGGTCGCGCTGCACGAGACACGGGCCGGGTCATATTGCGGCACGGGCCGGTTCACGATGGCGGGGGCGTGGCGCGTGACGGTGACGGCCGCGAAGGGGCCAAACCGGGCGGTGCGGGCGTTTCCCGTGGAAGTGAGGTAGACGAAACGCGATGAGCACACAAGAACAGGAGTACGAGCCGGGGCAGGAACAGGGGAGCGTGGGCGGCGGCTGGCTGGGAACATTTGCATACAAGGGCGCGCTGCGAAAGCGGCCGCCGGTCCGCTTCGAGGCGACGTTCACCGAGCCGGACGGCGAGGGGAAGTTCCGGGGGACCATCCTCGACGACGGCGGCCTGGGCGAAGCGAGCGTCGCGGGCGGCCAGAGTGGGCGGGGCATCCGGTTTTCCAAGCGTTACCGCCGGCGCGGGCAAGTGTCCGTCTCTTATGAAGGCACACTGGCCGATGACGGGCGGACGATGCAGGGGACGTGGCGGATCGCGGACATCGCGCACGGCGTCTGGGACGCCCGCCGTCTTTGGTCCGAGGTTGAAAGCGATGTGGCGGTGGAAGAGGTCGAAGAGCGGGCGACCGAGCGCGTCCGGGAAGTGGTGCGGCTGGGGTGAGTGACGCACCCGCATATCTTCTTGCCCTGGCCCTGGGGCTGGCAAGCGGCTTCTCGCACTGCATCGGCATGTGCGGGATTTTCGTCGTCTCCTACGCCGGAATGCCGGACAAAGGCGATGCACGGCGGCTTCTTCCTTCTGTCCTCCGGCCGGCCCGGCACCTGCTGTTTCATGGCGGTCGTCTGGCCGCGCTGGCCGCGCTGGGGCTGGCGGGCGGGGCAGTCGGCGCACTGGGCCATCGGTGGGCGTCAGCGCAGGCGGTCGTCAGCCTGGGCGTCGGCGTCGTGATGCTGGGTCTGGCGCTGGGACTGGCGGGCTTCCTGCCGCGCTTCCGGCTGCCGGAGCCGGACGTGCTGGGGGCGGGCGGCGGGCGTCTGCGCCGGGTCTACCTGGCCGTCTTGCAGTCGCGTTCCGCGCTGAAGCCGCTGGGCATCGGCGTCTTCGTCGGCCTGCTGCCCTGCGGCCTGACCTACAACGCCCTGATGGCGACCTTCACGCTGCGCCCGCTGTCGGGCGCCCTGCTGATGCTCTGCTTCGGCCTGGGGACGGTCCCCGGCCTGCTCGCCCTGGCCCTGTTCGGCCGCGTCCTGTTCGGCGGCCTCTTAATGAAGATGCCGTTTCGGATCGCGATGACGCGCCTCTCGGCCCTGTTCCTGGCCGCTCTTGGCCTGGCCTTCCTTTGGCGCGGATGGATGAGTTTTTAAGTCGCGCCTGGGTTTTTGAAACACTGGAGGTTACAATGCAACAGCGTTCCCTTGCCTTCGCCCTGGCGGGCGCAGCGGCGGTCGGAGGTTTCGTGGCGGGCGCCGGACTGGCGAGGCGGCCCGCCTCGGCCCAAACCAACCCGGCGGCTTCGCCGGCGAGTCCGCAGCCGCCCGATCTGCGGGGCGTCTCTTCGGTGGGGACGGGGCAGGGCGGCGACGCCGTGATCGCGTATGGCAACGGCATGATCGCCATCGTCCATCCCGGATCGGGAGCCGCGCCTAACGGCTACATCCATACTTACCGTGTCACCCCGACCGGCCAGGTCGTGAGGTTGAGCGGCACGGGCTTCGACTCCGACACCGGCAAAACCTATGGCGTCAGGTAGGGCCTCCTGCACAAAGGATTTCCAGCGACGGAACCAAAACAACCGTTGATGCGCTATAATCTACTGACCGAGTCTATTTCACAGGAGAAACCCGATGACCAAGCAGATCGTGGCGGCCCTTGCCGCCGGAATCACCCTCTTTTCCGCCTCGGCGGGCATGGCGCAGCAGAAGCCCATGAGCCACCCCATGATGCACAAGCCGATGATGCACAAGCCGATGATGCACAAGCCGATGGGCAAGACGACGGCGTCCAAGACCGTGTATGTCTGCAAAGACTGCAAGGCGTACTACTCGGCGGCGCAGGCCAAGAAGATGGGCTACAAGGACGGCATGGGCCACAAGCTGTCCCAGATGTCCAAAGCGCCTGCCGGCTTCAGCGACGGCTCCAAGATGAAAATGTAGTCCCGCTGAGGGATAGGAACGGCGGCGGGCCGAAAGGCCCGCCGCCGTTTTTGTCTTTTTCGGGACAGTGTTCTTCGTCACGGTCTTTCCTCCAGGGGCACTCGTTTAGAGCCGCGAGAATCTGGCCGCGCCCGCCCAGGAAGCGCCTGACGCCCTCACGCTGCGCGTTCAGCCCCTATCCGTTGTCCCCTCGCCAGTCAGTGCTGACTAAGTAATAGACAATGCAATGCATTCGGGGGGCGTCTCGATCATGGGACTGTTGTAGCATGGGGCATAACCTACTGAAATCCTCTGAAATCCTCGTTTCAGTGGCTGCACCTGGGAACGCAGAGAGTCGTTTTGATAAGCAGAGCGCCTGATCCTGAACGGAACCGACGCTCTGAGTCAGTGTTTAGAAACTTTTGTTTGATGGGGGAGTGCCCCCCGCCAGCTTTCTCAGTCCCTCAGTTCACTCTACGACCTTTGACAGTTTCTCGAACTGAGTATGCCAGCCGCCTTCGTAGCCGCTTCTATGCTGCTCGTCACCGAAGCCTTCCTGAGTCAAGGCGATTTCCGTACCGCCCGCCCCATCTTTGAATGAGACAGTGATCACTGTCTCCGGCGGCTGGTAATCGCCCACATAGTTCCAGGTGAGCACCAGCAGCTCATCGGGAATGATTTGTTTGTAGAGGCCGCTAGCCACGCCTTTCGTGAAGCGGCCTCCCATCATGCCTTCCATGGAGATGGTGAAAGCGCCCCCTTCCTTTGGGTCGCTGCTTGCACTCCGAGCGATCAGTTCGCCGGGTGCAAACCACTGCTTCATCAGGTCCGCATTGGTCCAGGCGTCAAACACCCGTGCGCGTTTGGCTTTGATGACCTTTGTCATCTGTAGTCTGATGGGTTCCTCCATTTCCTTTGCCTCCCTCCTTTCCTTCTTCTAAGACGGCCTGCATTGCATCCAGGCACCGGTTCCAGAAGTCCTCATAGAACGCAAGCCACTCTTCCGCTTGACGGATAGGTTCGGGGTTGATCCGCACGATCTGGAAGCTCCCGCGCCGCTCGCGGCGGATCAGGCTGGCACTCTCAAGCACCTTGAGATGCTTGGAGACGGCGGCCAGGGACATGGGATAGGGTTTCGCGACCGCCCCACCGTCCGCTCGCCGCTTGCGATGTCGCGCAAAATGGATCGCCGCGTCGGGTCCGACAGCGCGTGAAAGATTGCGTCCAACTGACCCTCGGATGATTTAGCCATTTGGTTAAATAGTACCCCGAACTGAGGGGGTTGTCAACTAACTGGTTAAATCAATTCAGCTATTTTTCAGGGAGGCCGTTCACTGCGCTCCGGCGGGTCAGCCGGCCCGCCGTCCGCTTCTCGTCTTTTTGGGGCAAGTCGGGTATACTGTCGGACATACCATGAAAGAAAGCACACTCACCTCGGAAGAGCGGCGGGATTCGATTGTCGCCGCCGCCGAGGACAAGAAGGCCAACTACATCACGGCCCTGGACCTGCGCGGCAAGACGCTGATCGCCGACTTTTTCATCATCTGCTCCGGCACGTCCAACATCCACATCCGCTCGGTCGCCGACGGCATCATGGAGGCGATGGAAAAGCGGGGCATCCGGCAGCGGCGCATCGAGGGCTACAGCGAGGCGACCTGGGTGCTGCTCGACTACGGCGACAACATCGTCCACGTCATGTCCGAGGAGCAGCGCTCCTTCTACGGGCTGGAAAAGCTGTGGACCGGCCAGGCGCCGTCCGCCCGCGAGCCGGACCGGCTGGAAGGCATGGGGATCGGCGAGTTCGAGGAGGACGACGGCTTAGACGAGTTGGACGAGGACGAGGAACTGGACGAGGACGACGACCTGGACGGCGACGGGGAGGCCCGGCATGGCCGCGCCGCCTGATCCGTCTGATCCGCCGAAGCCGCCCCGCCCGATCCCGCCCCGCCCGCCGAGGCGCGACTACGCGGCGGAGGAGGAGGCCGGGCGGCGGCTGACGAACGCCCACATCCAGCTCCGGCGCGGGCAGGCGGCGGAAGCGGAAGCGTCGGTGCGGGCGATCCTGGCGGAGCGCGCGGGGGACGCCGGGGCGCACGAGCTGCTGGGCGATGTCCTGGCGACGCGCGGCGACTGGGACGCGGCGACGGCGGCCTATCAGGCCGCCCTGGAGCGCGAGCCGGGGCGGACGTCGGCAGAGGCGAAATTCGGCAAAGCGACGCTGCGGCGCGCGGAACAGCAGCGGCAGGAAAAGCTGGGCGTGGCCTATGCCGCGACCGAGACGGCGATGGTGCGGCGGGAAGGCGGTTCGCGCGGGGCGTGGCCGGTCATCCTCGGCTCGGCCTTGTGCCCCGGCCTGGGGCAAGTCGTCCAGGGGCAGACGGTCAAGGGCAGCATCCTCATCGGCATTTTCCTGATGGGGCTTGTCCTGCTGTCCCAACTGCCGCGCTGGGAAGCGAGTGGGTCCTACTTCGGCCCCGCCTTCTGGTTCGTCGCCGTCCTGCTGGCCGGCGACTGGCTGTATGCCGTCGCCGATGCCGCCCTGGCCTCGTCACGGAATGAAAACTGACCCCGCTGAAACAAAACCTCCCCCCCGTTGTCTAACCAGGCAACACCACGAAACGATTTTCTGAAACACGATTTTCTCACCGATAGGAGACGACTGCATTGCAAACACGACAACGTCGGGGCGGGGTTCTTTCCACCCACACGGCGCTGCTGGGGGCGGGGATGACGCTGGCGGCGCTCCTGAGCGCCGGCTGCGGCGGCACCAGCAGCGACCCGACGGCCCGGCTTCGAGGCGTGGATCTCTCCGCGAACGCGGGCACGGCCGGCGTGCTGGCGAACAGTTATGCGCTGGGGGGCGACCTCGACTACGGGCAAGCCAGCCCCTACCTTTACGCCGGCCAGGGCGTCTCGACCTTCGGGTTCACGACCAGCGCCGCCGTGCCGACGGGCGTCACTATCACCTATCCGGTCGGTTCCACGCTCCAGCTTAACAACAACTCGTTCTACACGGCTTACCTGATCGGCCTGGCTTCCGTGCCGGACGTCAGCCTCGGCAAGCCCAACCCGCGCCTTCTCCAGACCGTCGTGACGGGTGACAAAGGCGCCGCTGCGGGGTACACCGCCGCCGCTCCGTACACCGATCCGCCTTCGGGTCAGGCCAACCTGCGCATCCTGAACGGCGCGCCCGATGCCGGGCCGGTCGATGTGCTGATCAACGGCAAGCCGGCCTTCACGGCGGTCGTCTACCCCGCCTTCCCCACGCGGGTCGCCGCCGCCGACACCTCCGCGCCCGCCGTGAATCCCGTGACGCTGTACCAAGCGGTTCCTTCCGGGACGCTTTCGGTGCAGGTGAACGCGGCGGGAAAGTCCACGGCGCTTGTGCCGCCCACCAACATTTCCGTCTCCGCCGGCAAGGCGTATACACTCGTGGTCACGGAGCCGACGATCGCGCCGACCTACGGGCTTTACACAGCGAGCGATCAGGAGTAGAAAGGGGTGCAGGCGTAGAAAGGGCGCGATGAATCGGGAAGGGCGCGATGAATCGGGAAGGGCGCGATGAATCGCGCCCCTACGCTTTCCGGCCATAACCCCTTGGGGGCGAACCTTGTGTTCGCCCCTTTCTTTTGTGTGCCTTTTGCCTTGCCCAGAGCCCTACTGCATGGCTCCAGAGCGCCTACTGCATGGCTGCCGTTACCAGCCGCGCCGCGTCCGCCACGCTCTTCGGGGCGCGCGGGAGGCGCTGGAGCTGCCAGTAGATGTCGTGCGAAAGTTTCTCGCCGTGCGTCAGCGGGACCAGGGGGCCGAGCAGTTCCATCTCGATGTAGGCCGTGGCCCCGGCATTGGTATAAACCTCGGCGGGCGTTCCGCCGTCCGGGTAGGCCGCGCCGGCCTGGTAAGGGTAATGCTCGGAGAAGAGGCAGGCGCCGCCGTAAAGAGACGCCATCCAGCCGGCGGACGACCCGGCGCCGATTTTATGGGACTTGGTGGGGTCGCGCGCAATGCGCAGCAGGCCGCCCTGGGCCTTGAAGTAAGGGGCGGCCACGACATCGCCGGGGTCTCCCAACGATAGGTAGCCGCGCGGAAACGGGCCGGCCGTCGCCAGCGGCAGGAAGACCGTCTCGTCGCCCCGCGTCTGCGTGATGGACCAGATGCCGATGGGGAAGCCGTCGCGGCGCTGCCGGGCGGCGGCAGCCTGGGCTTCCGGCGCGGCGGGTGTGGCGTCCGCTACCCCCGCGAGCGCGGGGAGGTTGGCGGCGTCGGGGTCTTTGATCAGCGTCTGGGCGATGTAAAGACGGGCCTCGCCGGGCTTCATCGTGACCGTCCGCGTGGCGCGGGCGGCGAAGGCGACGCTGTCGGGGGTGGTCAGCCGGACACCATTGGGCAGAACCTGGGCGTTTTCAGGGTCGCCGTCGAAGGTCTGGTCCGGGGGCCAGGCGCGGACGTTATGACGCGGCCACTCGCTCTGAGGGGAGGGCCAGAGCTTGTCGCCGCCGAAGGCCGCCCAGGTCGCCGGGTCGGCATCGGCGACTGTCTTGCCGTCCCACTCCCTGTTGATGAAGATCGGGCTGGTTTCGGGCTGCCCGACAAACTGAAAGCTCATAATGCGTCCAATAGTAGGGACGACAATAGCCTCCACGATGCCGTTGGACAGGCGGATCGCGCCGGGCCAGCCATGCCAGGTCAGGCGGGTGACGGTAACGGGCCTGGGTAAAGCGGCCTTGAGGGGCGCGGCCTGGGCGATGGCTGCCGATGTCGGAACCAGGCCGGCGAGCAAGAGGGCCGCCAGTGTGCGGAGACGTGGCATGAATGGGTTCTCCTGGGAAGCAGTGATGCCACGCATTGAAATGCGAGGCTGTCAAGCGCCCGGCGTCCAGGGGCAGGGCAATCGCCTATAAAGGGCAACCACGGGGAGGGAGGAGGGCAACCACGGGGGGTTGCCCCTACGCGCCTCGTGATCCGTTGTCACCCGTAGGGGCAGGCCCCTGTGCCTGCCCTCTGTCCCCCGTGCCTGCCTTGACGGCTATATGCAATTGCCCGGCGTCCAGGGGACGCAAGAAAGGGAATTCTGCTCTGCTTCTTCCGTCCCCTGGACGGTGGGCATTTTCTAGCCTCGCATTTCAATGCGTGGCACGCTGGGCCTGTTAAAGATGCGCTAGCGCGCTGCCACCGCCCTCACCATGACGCTGCGGACCGCCGCGTCCAGCCCGGCAATGTCCGGCGCAATCAGGTTCAAGACTTGGCGCTCGCCGACGAAGGGCGAGAATGATAGCCCGACGGCGGCATGGCCGGGCGGCAGGTCCGGGCCGAGCGCGGGCAGCAGGAAGGCGCGCGCCTGGTCCAGCATCAGGACGTTGTTTGCGGCCGTGCCGAGCAGAACGAGATCGGCGTCCACGGTGCGCCACTGCGGGTAGCGCTGCAAGCCGGCGACGGGTTGGAGGCTGAGGACGACGCCGCTGTCATCGGCGCGGCCAAGCGTGACGGGGCGCTTGCAGGCGGTGTAAAAGCGGATGAGGCGCTGCGCCAGCGCTCGGACCTTGGGATCGGCGGCCTGCGCGGAGGTGAGCGCGATGACCAGGGGTACGTCGCGGCGTAGGGCGAAGCGGGCGGGGTCGGTGTGCGGGCCGCGCCGCACGACCGGCAGCGGTTTCTCGCGGGGCGTCGCCGGGATGGTCACGGTCGTGGTTCCCGTCAGGCCGGACAGCAGTTCTGTGGCAGTGACGGTGTATGTGCCCGCCGGATCGGTGTCGGCCAGGGGCAGTTGGGTCGTCACTCCTGTGACCGAGTAGACCGTGGCCGTGTCCGAGCCGTCGGCGCTGGCGACCGTCAGTTGGATGGGAATGCCGCCCATCGGGGTCGGATTGGAGACGGTCACAAGGGCATGGTACAGACCGGAGGCGTCACGGGACGCACTGACGACCGGCTTGGCGACCGGGGCGGGTGGCAGGGCGTACCACTGGAAGCCGTCATGCATCAGGTCTACAGTTTTGGCCTCGTCCGCCGTCAGCCTACGGCCTTGCCGGACGTCGTAGATAGGGCGGTCGGTGTGCCAGGTCAGATGTCCCGTCTGCGGTTGTGTCACCTGCGAGGCGTTCTGACCGGGCGGCGTCGCCTGGTTGACGACCGTGAGGTACTGCGTATTGCCTGCCTCAGTCGGGATCGCCCAGACGGTGTCGCTATGGCTTTCGGCCAGCGGCGGCGCGATGCCGACCATCGCGGCTTGCAGCTTCTTGATGTTGTCCCCGTTGCGGGCCAGCAGGTCCGGCGTCCAGTCCAGGTCGCGCTCGGCGACGTAGGAGCGGACGGTCATGCCGGTGGGCGTTGACGGGATAGGGCAGACGGACTCGTCATCGGCCAGCAGACGCCCGCCTTTGGCGACGAAGGCTTGAAGCTGCGGGGTCAGCCCGTCGTACCAGTGCCAGGAGTTGTCCTCCACGTTCAATCCGACCAGCAGAATCGCCTTCATGCTCGGCGGCAGGCCGCGCTTCAACTCTTCGGGCGTGACCACTTTGGCGGGCCAGCCCGCCGCGTGGCACAGGAACAGGGCCTCGGTGACTTTGCCCTCGTGGCCGCCGCGCGCCCGGCCCTCCGGCGTCCCCTGCCCGCCCTGGTCTACCGGGCGCAGGAGCGCCTGCGGGTAGACGAACAGGATGCCGATGGTGGGCGTCGGCTCGGTGTGGGCGTAGACGCCGCCGTACCGATGCACCCAGGCGTACAGCGCCTTCTGGTCGGCGATTACGTCAGGCCGCGCCTGCGGGCCGGCGGGATTGGGCAGGAAGGTGGTGCCGACCGCCTGAACGCCGCGCGTCAGGGCCAGGGCGTAGGCGCGCTGGCGGGGGGCGCGACCCAGCAGGAACCGGAAGTCGTCAATCAAGGCCCACGTCGTCCTCAGCGGGAGGTAGGAGCGCAGGGTGTCGAGCAATGCCTCCTGGTGCATCGGCAGCGAAGACTTGTTCTCGTTCCAGTCATACGCCTGCTGGACGGGCAGGCCGGCATAGACCTCGCGGCCGGGCACGCTGGCCCAGGGCCAGCCGCCGCCCGCGCCGACGCCCGGCGACGAGCCGAACGATCCGGTCGTCCCCAGGAGGTCCGGGTCTACCTCGTTCGCGCCGCGCCAGAAGTAGGCGTACTGCCGAAACGTCTCATCGTAGCGGGCGATGTAGTCCTCGAACTGCCGGACCGTGGCCGTGCCGCCGAGGCTTTTGGCGACGGGGACGGGCGGCGTCTTGCCGCCGTTCCAGTTTTGGTACGCCTCGCCCCAGGGCCGGTTCGGGATGGGCGGCGCCCAGTCCCAGTAGGGGACGTAGCCGGCGTTGTCCGCGCCCAGGCTGATGCCGGCCAGGTTCGGGTAGCGCCCCAGGCGCTCCAGCATGACCTGGATGTCCCGGTACAGGGGCGCGTGAAAGTCCGGCAGGGTGGCGCTGAAGAAGGCGAGGTTGGGGTGCGCGAGGAAGGGCCGCCCCCAGGTGACGCCGGGGATCAGGCCGAGTTGTACGTTCCGGTCCGCCAGCGCCCCGGCCAGCGCGTACAGGCTGCCCGGCCCGACGTCGTCCATTTGGCCCGTCCCGACGCGCTCGAAGTCGCGGTCATAGCCCGTGTCGGCCAGAAACTTGGCGAAGTCTTGGGCCGTGCCGACCTTGTTGAACGCCTGGGCCACATCGGAATCGTCGCCGTTGTAAAACCCGCCGCTGCTCATGCCGTGCGGCAGCGTGACGAGGTTGACGGTTTCGGGCGACACGGGCACGTCCAACCCCAGGTGACGCGCCAGGCCCCTCGCGCTTGGAACGTAGGCGGGCGGCTGCGGCATGTCTTTCGCCAGGGCGGCCACGTCGTCGGCCCACGCCTTCTCATTCGGGAACTGCTCCGGCTTGTCCAGGGAGGCGACGAGGACGCCGCCGAAGGCAAGATGCACCGGCAGCGTTTTCTCGCGCGGGTTGCCGGGCGTGATCGGCGCGAGGCCGACATTCAGCGTTTGGAGCGCGCCGCCGTTGACGGACAGGGTGTACGGATGGCCTGCCTCGTTCTGCGGCAGCAGCAGGGTTAGCGAACGGAGCGGCTCGGACCGTGTGTAAATCGCCTTGCCGTCGCATGTCAGCCGGACGCTCTTGACCGGGGCCGCGCCCGGCCCCGAAATCTTGACGGGGAACGTCCACAGCTCATAGTCGCTCATCCAAGACCGGGCCGTCCGGTCGGTCGTGTAGACATAGCTTTGGCCCCACAGCCACTTGACGGCGCGCAGCCAGTGGCCGCCGGGCTGGAGGACATCGTCATACGGCTGCTGGAACAGCGGACGGCTTTCTGCCCCGTCGCGCGGGACCAGGTCGCGCCGGACGTTCGCGCCCTTGTCAAAGACCATCTCGGCCTTGCTCCCCTCCCCCATCAGTGTCAGCGCGGGCCAGTCCACGGCGTCCGGGCCAGGCTGGCGCGCGGCCTCCTGGCGGGTGCGCCCGTGGTCGTTGTTCTGGTCGGTAAACCCGATAGGCCGGTCGTAACGGGTGAGGTACAGGGTGACGGCCTGCCGGGGCGGGCCGGAAGCGGCAGGAGCGGCGGGAGCCTGGGCATGGGCGGCGGCGGCCAACAGGAGCAGACCGGCGAGCAGAATAGACTTGTGAATAAAAGAGGGCATGATGACCATTTCCTTGCCAGCTATCCTAGGAAACAAAAGGGCTGAGTGGGGGTCACGCTCTCGAACCCGCGTTTCCTCAATATCGGTTCGGAGGTTGGTAAGGCATCAACACAGATGTTGACAATACCCCGATGCAAGGCTTCACGGACGCGGACAGCAACCATTTGGGTAAATAAACCGCGTTTCCTGAACCGCTCCCGCGTGTTACCCCCGTACAGTCCGGCAAACTGACTGCCTTCATGGAAGTAGATACGCCCGCAGGCGGCAGGCTCATCGTCAACGTAGGCCACATAGACACTCAGGTGGTTCGGATGGTTCTCTAGCATGAACGCATATCGCTCGATTTCCTTCTCACAACTCTTGCCGCGCACATCTTCGATCACGCTTTGATAGTCCTTCAACCCTTCCTTGCCTGTTACCCGCTCCTTGCCTGTTACCCGCCTGATGTCGCTGCCGCCAATGCCGAAACGGCCCAGGGCTTCCTCGTTCGCGGAGAGAACCATAAACGCCTCTTTCTCGCCCGCCTCAAATCCCGCCGCTGCCAGGCGTTCCCCCAAGCAAGGCGGATGGTCGTGTCCGTACACTTTCCACTCCAGCTCGTATCGCTTACTCCGAGCGGTGCGGACCTGATGTTCTATGATGCGATCAACCTCACCTTCGGAGCAGGAGGAGTAGACGATCTCACAGCTTTTTCCATCCGCCGATACCTCTCCTATCACACCCCTGTCCAAAAATTGAGTCACACCCGGATAAACAACCGTCTGTCGCTCCCAATCCAACAAGCTTAGTAGTTCCCTTTGTTCTTCTGTGTTCATTCAGTGGGCCAGTTTCAGTACGACGACCTGATCGGGCACAGGCAGCGTGATCCTATGGGCCGTGATCGGCAGGGCCGCGCCGGTGACGTTCTCAAAGGGCCGGAACAGCCGCGCGTGTTTGATGCTGGCGGGCAGCGTCAGCGTCGCGGGCAGGTCGGGCGGGGTGATCTGGCGGTGCGGCCTCTCCATCACGTCCTCGTCCGAGATCTCGTGCCACAGCAGCAGGTAAAACGCCCCGTCGCTCTTTTGCAGCAGCAGGTGGTGGACGTACTCCGTCCGCGTGTAGGCGCCGACGGGGCGGGCCGTCAGCGTGTAATCGAGCGACTTGGGCCGGAAGCTGGGCGAGACGCCCCGCTCGGCGAGCAGGGCGAGCAGGTTCTTGAGGGCGGTGTAGGCCGGCTTGGGCGTGCCGTCCGCGCGGACCAGGCCGAAGTTCGATTCCTTGTCGGCGGGGCTGGCGTGTTCATCCAAAAACTCGTACAGGTAGGTGCGGGCGACGCCCTTACGGAAGGTCTCGCAGACCAGCCGGGGGATGTACTTGGCGAAGACGGCTTCAGACGTGCTCCCCGCCGCCGTGCCGGTGAAGTAGCCGGTCTCGGTGAACATCAGGGGCTTGCCGACGGACATGGGCCGGGCGTTGTCGAAGGCGGCGGGGAACTCGTCCAGGTTGTCGGCGGGGAAGTTGCCGTGCCCGAAGTACCAATCAATCGTGTCATAGCCCGCCCGGTCGCTGAACGGGTTGCCGCCGAACGGGTACGGGTGGGCGTTGCCGTAGTCCACGGACGCGCCCAGGTCGGGGACGGGCGGGTGGCCGTAGTCGTGACTGGCCCCCAGGGAGGGGCCGACCACGGAAAGGCCCTTCAGCGCGGGCGTGTCCTTGACGGTCCGGTACAGGACGGCCTGGAACTGCTGCAAGGTCTGGACCCAGTGCGGGTCGTTCTTGTGGTTGCCCTCGATGTCGTACTCATTCGGGCCTTCATACCCCTCGATGGAGGACGGGACGCGCTTGGCGAAGTCTTTGATAAAAGCCCGGTCCCGGTCGCCGATGGCGCTGACGTCGCGCGGGCCGATAATAAACAAGCCCTTGATGCCCAGTTTGCCCAGCGCGTTCAGCCGGTCGTAGTAGGTCTGGAACGTGGTGTCAATCGCCCCGTCGCGGACGTGCCTGACCCCCAGCGCCACCAGGCGAGGCTTGACGATGTCTTCAAAGTGCCCATACGTCGTGTCCGTGTTGTGCAGGTGGATGTTGACCCCGACCGAGTCTACGAACGAATCCGCACTGCGCGCCGGTTCGGGGGCGGCGTGGACGGACGGTGCGAGCGGGAGCGCGGACAGAGTCAGCGCGAAAATAAAGAGGGCGATCTTTCGCATAGCCGGTAGTGTCTCCTCACGGGAAGCCTCGAAGACCCCCAATGAGGGGGCCTGTATCATTGCAACGAAGACATACGCTAAGGGATGTCATCCCAGAGTGTCATAGTCCGCCACTTCCACGTCTTCAGGAAGGTGCGCCTTTAGAGAACGCCGGGTAGAGGGGCAGCCGCTCGGCAGCCTCCGGCCAGCGCCCGCGCAGGGCGTCCGTCAGGCATTCGCACCAGGCGGCAAGCGACTCGAAGGCGCAGGCGCGGCGGGCCGAAGCGATGCCCGTTTCAAGGATGGCCACCAACTGCCGACGGCGGGAGCGGGTCGGGACCGGCGCCGACCAGCCGGGCGGCAGGAGCAGCCAGGGGTCCCGGTCAGGCCCGGCGTCCACCCTGGGCAGCCGCGCCATTCGCAGGATCATCCATGCCGCGCTCGCCGCCGCCATGCCGCGTTCGTAGCGGCTGTCATCCTGCGCGATGGGGCAGACCTGCACCAGCTCCGCCCGGTAGGCCGCTTCGATCTGAAGCGCGACCTCGTGCGGCAGACGCCAGGGGGGACCGCCGGTTGGGTAGAGGTAGCGCAGGACGGCGGCATCCGCGAGCGCGTGTCGGAAACAGGCCGCCTCAAAGTCGAAGAACCGGACACTGCCACTGGAGATCTGGCAGTTGACGACGGAGGGGTCTCCACTGGACAGGGCCAGGCAGTCGCCCGGCTCCGCGAGGAGGCGGGCGAGCGCTTCGACGTCGCCGTCGGCCCCTTGGGGCGTGGGGAGTCCGAGCTGCGCCACGGCGTCCCGCGTCTGCTGCCAGTGTTCCGCGACCGGGACGCGGACGACGGGCAGGGCGGCCGGAAGGCTTTCGGTCCACCCTGCTGTCTGAGCGTGCAACCTGCCCAGACCATGCGCGAAGGCCAGGATGCCGCGCCTTGCGGCCTCCGCGTCCTCCCCGAGCAGAAGGTCCAGCAGGGATGGGTGGGTTCCCAGGTCCTCGGTGACGAGAAAGCCTGCCGCACCGCCGCCCGCGAGGAAACGCGGCGCGAGCGGGATGCCGATCTCCGTGAGATATTCCAGCGCCGCCTGCTCGTTGTGCAGCCCGGTCCGCCCTGAGCGCGTCGTCCCTTCTCGCGGAACGCGGACGATCACAGTCTCGGGTACAGCCTCGGGTGCGGTGCTGCGGGACGAGGGCAGCAACTGGCAGCGAAAGACGCACGACGGCCAGAACTGCACCTCGGTAGCAATATGCACACGCCCGCCGAACCGTGCGGAAAGCGCGTCCTCAGCCGCTTGCCGGACCGTGGCAGGGAGAGTCATGTCCCCTCCCCTGTTCCGCCTGTATCCGATGTCACCATAGCGCCTAGCCTTGGCTGTCGCTGCCTTCAGCCGTTGCTACGCCCGCCGGCTCGCTATCTTGGCCGTAGCGAGGGTCTTCGGCCCGGCCTTCAGGCCACGCTTCTTCCCGGCGATCTTCGGCTTCAGCACCGCAGAGTCGTTGTAGACCACCAGCTTCGCCCCGTCCAGACGGCGCGGATTGACGAACTTGGCCTCGGAGCGCGGCACGGCAATCGTGTCCGGGTTGCCGTCACTGACATACGGAGGGATGCGGCGCGTGGACAGCGCCTTGATCGCACGCTCGATCCAGCCCGGCCCGGCCCCGATGCGGGTGATGCGGTCGGGATCAAACTTTTTGTCCGCCCAGGAGCGGCTCGGCCCGCCCCAGGCCATCAGGATGCAGCGGTTGCGGTAAGTGATGTTGCCCAGGTGCCCGCGCAGCAGCGCGTTCCACAGGGCATGGTTTTTGGGCGCCGCCCCGCCGGGCAGGGCCATCGTGTCCATCGTCGCCTGGGGCGCGCGGTCCCGGACGTAGCGCTGGCACTCGGCCATCTCCCAGGTGAGTTCCGTCCCGGACAGGCGCGTCATCATGCGGTGCGTGGTCGAATGGTTGGCAACCTCGAAGCCGTCCGCCACGAGGGCGCGCAGCTTTTTGGTTTCCCGTCCCGGCTGCCAAAAGGGGGCCGGGTTCCAGGCGGACTTGGGCAGGACGTAAAACGTCGCCCGCAGCGGCCAGTCCCGGTGCTGCTGATGGAACGCCTCCAGAATGCCGACCGCGCAGTTCGGATCAATCGTTCCATCCGGCAGGTAGTGGAACTGGCTGCCGCGCGCGTCGTCGAACGTCAGCACGACCGGCGTCTTGCCGGCGGGCGCCTCCATGTGGGAGGTCAGCACGTCCCGCATGTTGACGGGATACCAGTGCGCGGCGTACATCAGCGCGAGCTGCTTGCGGAACGTTTCGGGGGCGATGTTCAGCCCCTGCGAGTCGTAGCGGGCGCCGCGAAAGGCGGGGCAGCCGATCCCGTGGTACATCAGGATGGGGATGCGCCCGGTCTCGTCGGCGCGCAGGGCCGCCAGCCGCGCGGGCGGCAGGGGCGGCTGGACCGCGCGCGGCGGCAGGTGGGAGGCCGCCCGCGCGGAGTGGGAAGCGGGCACGGAGGGCGCGGCGGGGTGATGGGCGAGGCGGACGGCGACGATGCCGGTCACGACCAGCCCAGCGGCGGTCAACGCGAGGGAAACGGTAATTTTCGGGACAGTCGGTTTCATGCACGGTCTCCATTGATCATCAGGGCCATTGTACCATAAGGCAGGGGAAGGTGCAAATAGTAAGTACCTCTCCCCAGAGCGATTGCCTATAAAGGGCAGGCACGGGGAGGAGGGCAGGCACGGGGGCCTGCCCCTACGCGGCCCGTCACGGGTAGGGGCAACCCTCCGTGGTTGCCCTCTGTGTGCCGTCTATAGGCGATTGCCCCAACCTTTCCCCGGCGCGACGGCAGCCAGTAACGGCAGGCTATCGGCAAGCCGCATAGAGCAGCATTGCACCCTCCCTTAACAGGGGAGGGTCGGCGCTTGCGCCGGGGAGAGGTCCTCATCGGGTACAATAACCTCACCCATGCACTACCGCCTTTTCATTCTGCCGCTCATCGCCCTGCTCGGCCTGCGACTCCTCGCGCCGCTTCCCGCCACCGCTCAGGCCGTTTCCCAGGCCGCTGCTCCGCCGTCCACCCCACCCGTCGCCGCTTCGGCGGGCACGCCGCCCCCTGCTTTGCGGGAAAAGATCGCGCTCGACGACGGCTGGCGGTTCGCAGGCCAATCGTCCGGGTCACGCATCGAAAGGACGGGATTCGATGACCGGGCCTGGCAGGCCGTCACCATTCCCCACACCTGGAACTCCAAAACCTACGCGCAGACGCATAAAGCGGCCTGGTATCGCACCCGCTTCACGCTGACCGAGGCGGACCGGGGCAAAGACGTGTTCCTGTACTTCGAGGGGGCGGCGACGGTCGCCGACGTTTACCTGAACGGCGTCCACCTGGGGCAGCACCGGGGGGCGTACACGCGGTTTATCTTTGACGGCACGGCGGCGGCGACTCAGGACGGCGATAATGTGCTGGCGGTCAAATGCGATACGGACTCGAAGGACACGTCGGACTGCCTGCCCGCCGGCAACGGCTACCAGTTGTACCATGTCTATGGGGGCCTGTACCGGCGCGTCTGGCTGCTGAAGACCGCGCCGGTTCACATTGACCCGACCGATAACGCGACGTCCGGGGTGTATCTGACTCCGCAGGTGGTGAGCACGGAGGATGCCGCCCTGGTCGTGAAAACGCTGGTTCGGAACGACGCGCCCACCCCGAAAACGGTGACGGTGACAGGCACGGTCCGGGACGGAGACGGTCTGGTGGTCGCCACCGTCGCCGAAACGCTGGCGCTGGGGCCGAAATCAAGCGGGTTCAGCGTGCAGCGGACGCACATCGCGCGCCCGCATTTGTGGAGTCCCGCCGCCCCATACCTGTACCGCGTGACGGCCGAAACGCAGGTGGACGGGCAGGCGACGGATGCGGTGACGGAGCGGACCGGCTTCCGGTTCTTCCAGATGACGCCCACCGGCTTCTTTCTGAACGGCGCGCGGGCCGACCTGCGCGGGGTGGCGAAGCACCAGGAGACGGAAGAGCGCGCGACCGCCGTGACCGAGGAAGACCTGCGGCGGGATTGGGACAGTCTGCACACGCTGGGCGTGAACTTCGTCCGACTGGCCCATTACCCCCACGCCGCGCTGGAATACGATCTGGCCGATGAGATGGGCATCGTCGTTTGGGCCGAGAACGGCCACTCCCAGCCCGCCGGGCCGACCGACACGGGCGACAAGATCACGCGCGAGATGGTGCGGCAGAACTACAATCACCCCAGCATCTGCTTTTGGAGCGTCGGCAACGAGGCCATCAAAAAACAGACGGACATCGTGACGCTGGAGCACTACGCCCACACGGTCCGCGCGCAGGACCCGACCCGGCTGATCACCTATGCCAGCAACACGACGTTCCACGCCGACCCTGCCCTGGACTTCGTCGCCGTCAACCGCTACCTGGGCTGGTACGGCGGGGCGATCGCGGCCTTCGATGCCCATGCGGCCTTCTACCACTGGATTTCCGAAACCGGCGCGGGCGGGGTGATCTCGACGCACACGGCCGTCGCCCTGCCGACCCACAAGGTCAACGTGTATGAGCCGGAAGAATACCAGCAGGAGGTGGCTGAGGCGCGCTGCCAGACGGTCTTCCGCACCCTGGCTGATCAGGTGCCCCTGTTCACCTGGTGGACCTTCCGGGACTTCGGCGACCCCCGCTATAAGGGGGTGAACGCGAAGGGGCTGGAGACCTACGCCGGCTTCCGCAAGGACGTGTTTTACCTGTTCCAGTCCTTTCTGAAGCCCGACACGCCCGTCGTCCACCTGTGCGGCAAGCCCTGGGTCCTGCGCCGGGCCGACTCGCCCTTCGACATGCTGGGCGTCAAGGCGTATGCAAACGTCCCCGCGTTGACCCTGACAGTCAACGGCCAAGCGGCAGGAACGGCGCGCAACGGCGACTATGTTCTGCCGGTCGGGACGCGGGCGGACAACGTCTTTTTCTGGAATTCGCCCCTACGCCTGGGCCGCAACGAGGTGACGGTGGACGACGGGGCGGGGCATACGGACAGCGCCGTCATTTACGCCGAGAATGGGGAAGAGGCCGGGCTGGTCCGGGACCTGACTTCCAGCAGCCTGGACAACCCCGCTTATTTCTTGGGCGTGCCGGTCCAGGCCGAGTGGCCGGTGTATGACGACTTCGACGGCACGGGCGACAACACGTTCCACGTCATCCCAGACGTGCTGAAAGATGCCCAGTGGATCACGATGGGCCACCCCAGCAAGCCGGAGAACCGGACCACCCTCAGCTTCAAGATCGCGCCGGACGCGGGGGCCGTGGACGTGTTCCTGCTGTTCACCCCGCCCTCCGCCGCTGCTCCGCCTACCGTGCCGACCATGCCAACCGACTTTCTGGCGGGCTTCTCCGACACGGGCGTTCGGGGGACCTGGCGCGACAATGCGCTGAACCTCGTGCCCTATGCTCTTTACCGCCGCACCGTCCCCGCCGGCGCGGCGGTCCGCGTGCCGGGCGCGGCCCTTGACTACGTCGTGCTGGTCAAGCCGCACACCGGCCCCTAGCGCCTCTTTCACAGACCCTTTGTGCCTCGTTACGACAGTACTGTTAAAACAGCATTAAACCTTCCCGCTCACGAGGAGATGATATAGGCGGCGCGAACCGGGTCCTGGCCCGGCGCGGACACCTCCAGGTAGTAGGTCCCGTCGCTTTCCAGGTCGTAGGCGTCCTTGCGCCGCACCCGCCAGACGCTGCCGCCCTGGGCCGAAATCGTGATATTCTGCTCCTCGTTGCTGCCGGTGTCGGTCCCGCGCGCCTCCTTGTAGCGGTGGAGCGACACCGTGAACTGCGACGGGGGCGGGGTCGGCCCGTTCCAGGACAGCAGGAAGGCGGTGTTCTTGGGGATGTTGACGGAGCCGGGGGCGGGAACCAGCGTCAGGCCCGACAGGCTGCCGCCCGTGCCGGGGCTGACCGTCTGCGTGCTCTGGTTGTCCGGGACCGTCGGCCCGCCGTCGGTGATGAAGGCGGCTTGCCGGCTCTCGCCCGCGCCCGAATGCAGGTCCAGGTAGTAGACGCCGCCGATGTCGAGTGGGTAGCCGTCCTTGCGCCCGACGTTATAAACGAAGCCGGGTCCCTGCTGCGTCACGGTGATGTTCTGGGCGCCGGTGTCTTTGGACTCGCCGCCGCGCGGCTCCTGGTAGCGCCGCAGCAGGACGCCGAAGGTGGCGGGCGGGGGCGCGGCAGCGGCCCAGGAGAGTTGAAAGGTGGTCGAGGGGCTAACGAAGGCCGAGCCGGGGCGGGGGCCGATCTGCACATCCTGGAGCCGGCCGCCGGCTCCGGTGACGATGTCCGGGGTGCTGTGTCCCCCGCCGCCCCCGCACCCGGTCAGCGCGAGGCCGCCCAGACCCAGGCAGGTCAGGCCAAAAAGGCGGCCGGCTATGGACGTTGTTTTCATGCAAGGCGCCTTTTCCAATGCGGGGCGTTTTCCAATGCGGGGCGTCTCAGGCGTTCGTGTCCGTCGCCGGTCCCCAGAAGAAGCGGGCGGCGACGAAGCAGCAGGCCGCCAGGGCGAGCGCCAGGATGCCGTGCTTGGTGTGGCGGGTCGTCACGCCCGCCTCATGGCCCGGCAGGAAGCCGGGCAGCGCTCCGGGGGGCTGGGTGAAGTAGAGGACAGCGACGACGAGCAGCAGCAGGCCGACGAGGACGGCCAGGCCCGTGGTGAGTTGTTTTGTCTGCAAATGCGTGAGTTCCTCCCATGCGTGAGTTTCTTCGAAGGGGATAGTTCGCCTTCGGGCGCGCTCTTTCCTGCCGCATCTCAGGCGGAGGGGGGGCGCCGGGCAAATTGGCATGGTTTTTGCAGGAAGGGAAGATCATGCAGGCACTGATCATGACGGGGAGCAGGCTCCACCGGCTCCCAATTGAAAGGCAAGAGTATTGAAAGGCATCATCCTCGCGGGCGGTTCGGGAACCCGGCTGCACCCGCTGACGCTGGCGGTCAGCAAGCAGCTCATGCCGGTCTACGACAAGCCGATGATCTACTACCCGCTCAGTGTCCTCCTGCTGGCCGGCATCCGCGAAATCTTGATCATCTCCACGCCCCATGACCTGCCCCAGTTCCAGACGCTGCTGGGAGACGGCGGGCGGCTGGGCTGCTCGTTCGAGTACGCCGTCCAGCCCCAGCCCAACGGGCTGGCACAGGCGTTCGTCATCGGCGCCCGGTTCATCGGCGGGGAGAAGGTCGCCCTGGTGCTGGGGGACAACATCTTCTACGGGTCGAGCATGGCGGAGATGCTCCAGCGCAACACGGAGCCTGACGGCGGCGTCGTCTTCGCCTACCATGTGCAGGACCCGGAGCGCTACGGCATCGTGGAGTTCGACCAGAGCCACAACGTCCTCTCCATCGAGGAAAAGCCCGCGCAGCCGAAGTCGTCCTTCGCCGTCCCCGGCCTGTACTTCTATGACAACGAGGTCGTCGAGATCGCCCAGGCGCTCACGCCGAGCGCGCGCGGCGAGTACGAGATCACGGAGGTCAATAAGACTTATCTCCAGAACGGCAGGCTGAAGGTCTGCCTCCTGGACCGGGGCACGGCCTGGCTGGATTCGGGGACGTTCAATTCGCTGATGCAGGCGGGGACGTTCGTGCAGGCGATCGAGGAGCGGCAGGGGCTGAAGATCGGGTGCATCGAGGAAGTGGCCTACCGCATGGGCTTCATCGGCGCGGACGGCCTGCGGGCGCTGGCCGCGCCGCTGATGAAGAGCGGCTACGGGGAGTATCTGCTGAACCTGCTGCGGCCAAGTTTCACGACACCATCAACTCAAGAGAATGGCGAGAGGAGCAAGAACCGATGTTAAACAAGCTCTCCCCGGAGGACTTAGGCCCGGAGTTTCGGGACAAGCTGACGACGCAGGAGTACGGCGGCGGGGCGCGCATTGACGGCGTCCGGCTGCTGGACCTGCGCCTGATGACCGACGACGGCGGCGCGTTCGCCGAACTGGTGCGCTTTGACGAGGGGGGCAGCCTGGAGGCCATCCCCGACTTCAAGGTGCGCCAGTCGTCGTACTCGCTGGTCCTGCCGGGGGCGATCAAGGCGTTCCACCTGCACTTCGGTCAGGAGGATGTCTGGTTCGTGCCGCCGACCGACCGGCTGCTGATCGGGCTGGCGGACGCGCGCCGGGCCTCGCCGACCTACAACGCGGCGATGCGGCTCGTGATGGGCGGGGGCAAGGCGCAGCTTCTCTATATCCCGCGCGGGGTGGCGCACGGCTGCGCGAACCTCTGGGGACAGCCGGCGACGATTTTGTACTACGTCAGCCAGCAGTTCAGCCTGCAAGACCCCGACGAGCGGCGGCTGCCGTGGGACATTCTGGGCGCCGATTTCTGGCAGATGACGCCGGGATAGGATCGTCCTCGGAACGATTGTTTATCCTAATGCGCGTAAGACCCCTTGCTTTAGCTAGGCTTTATTCTATCAGGATGTCAATACCTCGGAGCTTGCTCCGTACCCTTGTTTGTCTGATCGCATTGGCCGTCTAAGCGGCCACTTCCCAGTGGCGGCAAGCCGCCGCCGCCTTTCAGATACCTCGGGGCTTGCCCCGTCAGGAACTTCATTGGGGCTATGGGGATATAAGCGCAACGTCTTTCCTGCGAAGCAGGAACTAGTTCCTAATAGACCTATCAGATAGACTTCGCACTTATCAGCCTCTTGTCCGATGAAGAACACGGCGCAAGCCCTTGTATTTCGATTATGCGGCTTTTATCTGATAGGTCTATAAGACGTTCTCTTTCTGGCTGTATTTTAAGCAGATTTCGGGTATAATCTCCCTGTGAGTGTCGTTTGTGATAAGTTCAGGCTGTACCCCAGCCAGGCACAGGAAAGCGCGTTGAACGAAACGCTGGCCGTCTGCCGATTGGTCTATAACAGCCTTGTGCATGAACGGACTACTCTCCATGAGCAAGGCTTGAAGTCGCCGACCTATTACACTCAGGCTCCTGCTATCACGCGCTGGAAGAAAGACCACGCCGAACTTAAATCCGTTCACAGCCAAGTTTTGCAGAACGTCGCCGTCCGCGTGGAACTGGCTTTTCAAGCCTTCTTTCGGCGTGTCAAGCAGGGAGAAACCCCTGGCTATCCCCGATTGAAGGGCAAAGGGCAGTACGACAGCATTACCTACCCACAGAGCGGGTTTAAGATTGGCGACAGTACGATTTCGCTTTCCATGTTCGGCAAGCAGGTACAGGTGAAAGCCAAACTGCACCGGCCTATCCTCGGCACAGTCAAAACCTGTACCGTCCGCAGATATGGTTCTAATCCTAAATCTTGCAAATGGTTCGTTTGCTTCTCGGTGATAAAATCACAAGTAGAGCAGGAAGACGCCTCTCTGCCAAAGTCTACAGAGGCTATTGGCCTTGACGCCGGGCTGAACTCTTTCCTTGCCTTGTCCAATGGCGAGTTCGTGGACAACCCTCGCTTCTTCCGCAAGGACGAAAAGGCACTGGCAAAGGCGGGCCGGAAGCAAGCCAAAACCAAGAAGCGAAGCCCTGAACGCAAGAAAGCAAACAAAGTTCTGTCTCGTATCCATGAGCGCATCAGGAACCGTCGCCATGACTTTGTTCATCAGACCGCCCGCCGCCTGGTCAACCGCTTCGGCGTGATTGCCGTTGAAAAACTGACTGTCAAGAATATGCTTGGTAATCATTGCCTTGCCAAGTCTATTTCTGACGCTTCCTGGTCAATGTTCCGAAGTGTTCTCACGCACAAGGCTGAAAGCGCCGGTCGTGATGCTAATGGCACGGTTCTCCGTGAGGTAATTGCCGTCAATCCTGCCTATACGTCGCAGGACTGCCACGCCTGCGGCTACAGGGCCAAGAAGAAACTCAGGAAGAAACTCAGTGAGCGTTGGCACTTCTGCCCAAAATGCTCTGTCTCTTTGGATAGGGATACCAACGCCGCGATTAACATTCTCAACCTTGCCGCAAATCAGTCTGGGATTACAGACTGTCAGGTCACACCTGTAGAAGCCCCGGCGTTTACGCCTGGGGAGTAATCACCAATTCTCGGAAATTTGGGGAATCACTGCAACTTTGGCATGAATTTTGCTTGTAGTATAGCAATGAGCATTTGTCGTGCGCCATCGCGCCGTTCTCTCATCGCGCCGTTCCCATGTCCGGCTATGGTTTGGAAACTTCGCCACAGAATTAGCAGGCCGAAATCAGCGAAAATCTTTTGTCCAAGATGAGCGTTTTTCAATTCGGGCGCAGCCTTCTCAACTTTAAACTGCTTTCTCAAAAACCCGACTGTCGTTCACGGAGGTTTGGCCCCCTCGCGCCGCCCGGCTTGACCGACCGCCCGGACAAAGGCGCCTCGGAGGTCCTGGCCGGCTTCACTTCTCAGCAGGAACTCCCGGTTCCGCCGGAGACGCCGGGATTTCCGGCGGATGACAGGCATCCGCACCGGGAAAACGACGCCGCGCCCACTGCGCCCCGGACCTCGTCGCCGCGCGACCGCGCCGGTCCGGCGCAGACGGCCCTCGTCCACGACTACCTGGCGCAGTCGGGGGGCGCGGAGCGCGTGATCGCCGCGCTCCACGCCCTGTTCCCCACGGCTCCCCTCTATACGTCCGTTTATGATCCCAGGGCGACCCTGCCGTGTTTCGCGCAGATGGATGTGCGCACCTCGTTTTTGCAACGCTCAATTCTGGCCTCGCGCCGCTTCCATAAATTGGCCCTCGGCCTGTATCCCACGGCCTTCGAGCAGTTCGACCTGAGCGGCTTCGCGCTGGTCATCAGCAGTTCGAGCAGCTTCGCCAAGGGAGTGATCACCGGCCCGGAAACATGCCATATTTGTTACTGTCACACGCCGGCCCGGTTCGCCTGGCGGCAGCACGAATATCTCCAGCAGAGCCGGCTGACGCGGCTGCTGGCGCCGTGGATGCGCGGGATGATCACCGACCTGCGCCAGTGGGACGCCGACAGCGCCCAGCGGGCGGACTATATGATCGCGAACTCCCACAACGTCGCGGGCCGCATCCGCAAATACTATCGCCGCGAGGCCGACGCCGTCATTTATCCGCCCGTCGAGACGCACCGTTTCGCGCTTGCTCCCGCTGAGGAGGTCGGGGACCACTTCCTGATCGTCTCGCGCCTCGTGGGCTACAAGCGCGTTGATCTGGCGATCGAAGCCTGCAACCGGCTTCGGGTTCCTCTCAGGGTCGTGGGCGCCGGACCGGAGCGCCGGGCCTTGCAGCGCATGGCAGGCCTGACGATCCAGTTCCTCGGTCGCCTCCCGGATGCCCAGGTGGCCGAGGAGTATGCCCGGTGCCGCGCCCTGATTTTCCCAGGGGATGAAGATTTCGGGCTGACCCCGCTGGAGTGCATGGCGAGCGGCCGTCCGGTCGTCGCTTACGGACGCGGCGGCGCGCTGGAAACCGTGACGATGGGCAAGACGGGCGTCTTTTTCGAGGAGCAAACGCCGGAAGCGGTCATGGAGGCGCTCCAGGCCGTTTCCGCCCTGACGTTTGATCCCCAGGTTCTGCAACAGGAGGCGGCCCGGTTCGACACGGCCGTCTTTGCCGAGCGGATGCGCGCCTTTGTCGCTCAGGCCACGGAGCGGCACCGGACTCTTTATGGGCGCGGGACTCCCGGTGAGGGGCGCTGATGCCCGCCATCTTTTGCCCGCCATCTTTGGCGGGTTTTGCGGCAGCCTTCGCCCTTTCGCTGCGGTTGGCATGGTTCTTGCCAGGAGGACTCAGTTTTTCCTTGCAGGAATGAAGTTCCTGACGGGGCAAGCCCCAAGGTATCTGAAAGGCGGCGGCGGCTTGCCGCCACTGGGAAGTGGCCGCTTAGACGGCCAATGCGATCAGACAAACAAGGGTACGGAGCAAGCTCCGAGGTATTGACATCCTGATAGAATAAATCGGCATCCTGCGGCGGCGCTGGATTATTTTGCAGGCGCCGGTATCTGCCGCCCCGCGTCGCGGCGGCTTTCCAGGGCCTGTCCCATATCGTCCCGACTGCGGTGGTCGAGAAGGCGGTCAATGATGATGCGGAAGTCGGAGATTGATGACTTTCCTTCTGGCGCGCACAAACGGCACAGTGGCGTTTCATTGGTTGTGGGGCGCAACAAATGCCTGCTAGTAATTGCTCTGATGGCTGTGGGCCTCCCATTGATTCCCGCGCCCATATCCGACTGGCGCTGGCATGGTCTTCGAACTGCGGTCTTTGAGCTGGGAGCGGTCGCGTTGCTGTCGCTTTCACTCGCGCAGCGCTGGACGGTGGATCGTCGGAAGCACTGGCGGGATGCGCTTCAGACCCTTCCTCTCCGCTCCCTTGTCGCCCTTCTGGGTTGGGGATGCATCTCCGCTCTGATGGCGGCAAACAAGCCCTTTGCCCTTCAAGGTCTCTTACAACTGGGAGCAGGGGCGCTTATTACCCTGACCGTCGCGAGTGAAGCCCGTACGCGGCCACAATATGAGATTTTGCTGGATGCTCTGACAGGCACGACGCTCCTGATTTCCCTCTCGGGCTTCATCCTTTATGGCCGTGACCACTCGCTGTTGGCAGTCGGCCTTTACCAAGATCATATGCTCTATGGAGCAGTGTTCACGATTTTACTGCCTATAATGCTGTCGGTCAGCCTTTCGCCAGTTAGTATTACACGAAGCCTCCTAGCCAGAGTTGCAATGGTTTCTGGACTTGTTGCACTCGGACTAGCCGAAACGCGCTCATCTTGGATCGGCCTAGCAGCCGCTTTGCTCGTCTTCCTTGCGCTGTTTCTATGGACGTGGTTCATAGCCTCCGGTGACCGCTTGGGTTTGAAGGCGATATTCGAGCAGAGGCGGCACATTGTTGTGTCGGGTGTGTTAGGCCTATGTGTCATCGGCTACTTTCTGGTGGCAACTCCAGAGGTCGCGCAGATTGGGGCGCGGTTGCGAACCTTAACCACGACAGTGGCTCAGGGTAAAGAGAACTCTGTCGAATGGCGCTTCACGGCCTGGCATGGTGCGCGCCTCATGATAATGCAGAAGCCGTTATTGGGCTGGGGAATCGGGTGCTACTCCTTTTACCAGTTTCCCTTTACAGGTATGGGGCATAAGATGGCGGAGGTCAAAACGCAATGGCCCACAATCCTTGATGAAACCCACAACTCATATCTACAGATCGCAGTAGAGTTAGGTCTGCCCGGCCTGCTACTGTGGCTAGGTGTTTTAATCTCCACCTTCAGCCTCGGCGTTTCGGCGCTCCGGCGTTTCACGCTGGGCGGCCAGCGGCAATGGACGCTCATTGGGTGCCTTTCCGCGCTGACAGGCCAAGCGGTGGACGCGGTCGCTAATCCGGGCTGGCAGTTTGGCGAAGTCAACCTCTTCCTATGGATGACTCTTGGGATGACGGTCGCGCTAGCGCTTGGGTTGCCAGACAGAGCCGTCGAAAGCCAAGATCATAGACCCGGAGGAATAACGGCTATTCTAGGGGCAAGCAAGATTGTATTGGCACTGGCGACAGGCATCGGGTTGCTCTGGCTGATCCTGCATACGGCCTCCTTCCTGCCGGCGCCCAGGCTGTGAGAGAGCAAGCTTTTACCAAGCCCGCCAAGTTTCGACGCAGTGCCAAATCGTCCCGGCCTCGAAGTGGATGGTCCTCGCGGTTTTTCGGCTTGACAGAGACCCGCCGGCTCGGCTACAATGCAAAATTGGTAAAAGAGTGTCAGAACGCTGAAACGCAGCTACCAAACGGTAAAACCGACAGCCGGATTACGGGTTGAAACTAATCGCGAAAAGATTTGCGGAAAGAGCCGAATTCCGTCACTTTGGCATCGTTTGTGCAGGATACAAACTAGGCGAGTCGGAAGTCTTGGGCATCGGAAGTCTTGGGCATCGGAAGTCTTGGGCATCGGAAGTCTTGGGCAGCCGTGAGCCTCTCGCAAATTAGGGGACGGCTCTCGATCCCTTCAGTGGCGACGGAGGCCGCGCTGCCGCCTCAGCTTTGTAGCGCACATTCCGACCGCGCAGGAAGTGACACCGCTGAAAATGCGGACCCACATCGGGTAGAATGCAGGAAAATAAGACCATGATGAGCGCCGGGCAGGAGGAACGAGAGGCGGGCGGGTTCGTTCTGCCGCAGATGGAGCACTCCGGCGAGATCGCTCCCTGCTGGAAGGCGCTGGATCGCTACCGCTGGACGGCCGGGCTGGCATTTGTCAGTCATGGCGCCCGGATCGGCGTCCGCACCAATGACGCCTCGCTTTGGGACTGCCTGCGGGACCACCTGCCGCCGGGGTGGAGCGCCGCCGCGTCCCCGCTGGTGGACAGCCTGTTCTCGCTGGCAGTGACCGAAAGCCGGTCGCGCACGAACAAGGAGCCGCATTTCTTTCTGTACCAGGGAAGCTGCCGGGTGGGCCACGCGCGCAAAGCCGGCGAGATCCTTCAGATTTTAGAGTCCGCCCTGCACGGGCAGGTCGCGGCGCAGGCGCGGGAGCAGCTTTTCGTCCATGCCGGGGCGGTGGCGTGGAACGGGCAGGCCATCGTCATTCCGGGGCGCAGCTTCAGCGGCAAGAGCAGCCTGGTCGCGACCCTGGTCCGGGCGGGGGCGGCGTACCTCTCGGATGAGTATGCGGTCTTTGACGCGGACGGGCATGTCCATCCCTATGCCAAGCCCCTGTCGCTCCGGGGGGAGGAAGGCGAGCCGCGCGGCAGCTACGGCGTGGAAGCATTGGGCGGTCAGGCCGCCGCCGGGCCGCTGCCGGTCGCAATGATCGTCGCGGCCCAGTACGAGGAAGGCGCCCGCTGGCGGCCCCGGCCCCTGTCGCCGGGCCGCGCCCTGCTGACGCTGCTGGATAACACCGTGCAGATACGCACACAGCCGCAGACGGCTTTAGGCACTCTTCAGAAAGCGGCGATGACGGCCGAAGCGTTCAAGAGCAAGCGGGGGGAGGCGGATCAAGTCGCCGGCTGGCTGCGGGAACGCCAGCTGAGGGGTGATATTTAGGTCGCAAGTCAACTTTCAATGAACCGGCCCGTTCCGCCATCGTAAGAGTGTTATCCGTCTCGCTCTCTCGTGCAACAGACCACAGACCCGGCAGCTTCAACCACCACTCAAGCTCACGAGACTTGAGTGACGACTTGATGTTACGCAGGACGTCCAACCAGTGACGGCAAAGAACTCACGCAAAAGGACCACCATGTACAACCACGATTATAGCAAACGCTTCGCAAACTCCGCCCGTGTCGCCGTCGCGCTCTGCGCCTTCGCGGCGCTGGGCGGCGGGGCGGCGCAGGCCGGCTCCACGGCAGTCACCACGCCGAGCCAGTTGGTCAACCCCGTCACGACGGACCAGTTTCCTACCGGGACCGCGCCCGACTTTATCGTCCCCGCATCGTTCACTGTGGCGGCAGGCAGCAGCAACAGCGTGACCTTTACGGCCACGAGACCTGCGGCGGCCGGCGGCTTCCAGAGCGTTGTGGCCGACAGCAGCCACGTCGCGCCACAGTTCACCATGGCTCCTTTTGGGGCGCCGGGAGACATCGTCGAGAATACCAGCGTTCCCACCAACACCCCCGCTGGAAATATGACCACGGGACCACTTCAGATTAATTTCCAGAACGGCGTCGCCGGGTTTGGGCTGCTCGCCCAGGACTTCAATAAAGACATGGAGACGTTTACGCTCAGCGTCTTCAACGGGTCCACTCAGATCGGCACTTTCTCGTTCGGCCCTACGGACAACACGATGGGGACCGGCCAGGCTGTCTTCGTCGGCGCTCAGGCGACTAGCGGCGACTTAATCACCAGCGCCACCCTCAGCAGCTTGTCTTTGGCGACCGGAGGCGGAGGTCAACCCAACAACGGCAACAACGACTTCTTTTTCGGCCGCACGCAGGTGCAGAATGCGCCGGTGCCGGAGGCTTCGACCGTGGTGAGCTTCGGCCTGGGTGTGCTTCTGGTCGCCGGCTTGACGCTTGGCGCGCACAAGCGCAAACTCAACGGGGCGCAGGCCGCAGGTTAACCGCGCGGCCGAGCGCCGAGTGGGGACGCTGTGAGATGGGACACTGAAAGGAATAAGAAATGGCGCCACAAGCACGACAGGAGCGGCTGGTCGTCCAGGAACTGGGCGAGGAAACGATCATCTATGACGAACAACGCAACCGCATTCATCGGCTGAACCCAACGGCGGCCCTGGTCTGGCGTCACTGCGATGGCCGGCGGACGACCGGCGACCTTGCGCGCGTGGTGCAGGGCGAGCTGGGTTCTCCCGTGACCGAGGAGCCCGTGACCGAGGAGATGGTCTGGCTTGCGCTGGACCGCCTGGAGAAGGAGCATCTGCTCCAGCAGCCGCTGGTGCGGCCCGAGGTCGTCATGCAGATCACCCGGCGGCAGATGCTCCGCAAAGCGGCCCTGGTCGGCGGCGCAACGCTCCTCCTCCCCGTCGTTCAAAGCATGGTCGCCCCGACGCCTGCCATGGCGATGTCTATTGGATGCGCCACTCGCGGGCAGACGGCCACCCCGACCCGCCCCTGCTGCAACGGCTTGTTCGCCGGACCCGGAGGCCGCTGCACTTCGGGGCGCGGCCGGGGTTAGTGGTCAGAGTCTCTTTCTGAGTTTCTCTCAGGGAAGCGCAAAAGCGGCGGCCTGCCGGCTTTTCCTCATCAACACGGGAAAGGCAGGCAGGCCGCTTTGCGTTTACGGACCAGCGGCTTTCCATGATTCTTGATTAGAACGATGACGCCTGATCAGACAACGGAGATCCCCCTCGCCCAGCAGTTGACTGACATGGCTACGCAGGAGGAGGTCGCGGCACTGGTTCAGTTTGCGCTCTTCCGCCCCCATCTGGCGGACCTGCTCCGTGCCTGCGCCGAGGCCCGGCTGGACCTGCTCGTGCTGAAGGGCGCCGCCCTGGCGGAGACGGTTTACCCGCGCCCCAGCCTGCGCCGGTTCGGGGACCTGGACGTGCTGGTGCGCCGGGCGGAGGCCGCGCGCGCCCGGACGCTTCTCGAATCGCTGGGGTACGTCGTGGAGGCCATGTCGTGGGACGACCTGATGCATCACCGCGCCTGCCAAGCCAACTTCTTCAAGCACACCGAACGCGGCTCGGTCGTCATCGAGATGCACACCGAGCTAATCAACAACGACCTCTTTTTCGGACAGATCCGGGTTGATCAGGAAGGGCTGTGGGAACGCGCGCGGGCAGTGCGTCTCGCGGGCGCCGAAGCGCGGACGCTGGGGCCGGAAGACCAGATCCTGCATCTCTGCCTGCACCTGGCCGGGCACTACCTGGCCGCGCCGCAGTCCCTGCGCGACATCTTCCAGGTAAGCTCCGTAGATCAAATGGATTGGCCGCTCGTCGTCAGCCTCGCCCGGCAGGCACGCGCCGCCACGGCCTGTTTCGCGGGCCTGTTCGCGGCGGCCCGTCTTCTGGGGGCGCCCGTTCCGCCGACGGTTTTGGACGCGCTCGCCCCCCGCGCCGGGCGGCGCGCACTGGAACAAATCGCGGCGGCGCGCGCCGAGGACATCACCGCAGCCCATACGGAGCGTCTGCGCTTTCCGCTGCTCTGGCACCTGCTCGGCAGCCCCCGCGCCCGCCTCAGCGCCTTGTGGCACATCCTCTTTCCCTCACGCCGCTGGCTCATCATGCATTACTATTATGACCTTTTCGATGCTCCCAATGGGTTTCCCCCCGTCCAAGTCTCGCTCTGCCGACCACGTTCTACGGCAAAGAGCGTCGCGCGCCATCTCAAGGCGATGAGCGCGGTACGGATGGCCCATCTGCGCTTTCTCCTGCGCGGCCTGGCCCGCTTCTTCCCCTGGTAACAGCGCCGATCAGCGGCTCGCCCGCACGATGAGGGACAGCAGCACGGCGCAGAAGACGCAGAGGCCGGCGAAGCGCAGGTGCGCGTTCAGCCCCGCCGCCCCTTTCACCGCGCCTTTCGCCGCCGCGCCTGTTTGGGCCGTCCCCTGCCCTGCCTCATTCCCTGGCGTTTGCTCTTCCTGCTCACCGAGGCCGGCGGCGGCCATGCCCAGCCCCAGCAGCAGCCACAGGAAGAGGGAGGGCGCGCCGAACTGCCAGGAACCATCGCCGTAGGCGTCCACCGCCTGACCCGCGACGGCGGCCACGCAGCCAATGAGGAGGCGGCGGCGCAGCGGGTTTTCTTCCGCGCGCCGCAGGGCGCGGGCGGCGACGCCGAAGAAGGCCGCCAGTCTGGTTGCTCGCGACACGGTACACCTCTTGTTCTGGCGACAGCACAGCAAATGGCGGCATTTCCCCTCTTAAGACGCCCTCCTAACGCGCATTGAAGTCGCGCAGCCGGTCCGCAAGGTGCTGGGCGGTCACGTCTTCGTCCATCACGGACTCGCCCTTGTCGCGGACATAAACGTAATCTTTCCCCGCCGGTGCGCTTGCGACCGTCAGTTGCACGGAGAAATCGGGCTTCCGCCAGTACCAATTGATGCCGCCCTGCTCCGTGGTCGTCAGCAGAGCGGGCGGGAACGCGCCGGGGATCAGGTCGCCGGCTTGCAGCACGAGGCGGAGCGCGGACACATAGGCGTGTTGGGTAGGGCGGGTGTAGTCCTCGTCCTCCTCAATGTACGGCAATTGGCAGAACCTACCCAGCGTCACCCACAGGCCGTCTTCACGGAGCGGTTCGGCCACAAGCGCCGCCGTACTGCTATTCTCTTGCCCCATCGTCTGCTCTCCCTACGAACATGGTTAAAGACGATTGTACCATAGTCGGCATGACGATGCACTGTTCCGTTTACTCTTCCGCGTCGCAGTATATGTCGAATTCCAGCGTCAGGTGACGCTTGACCAACCGCCGCATCAAGCCCGCCGAGAGTGAAAATCCCCGGTTCCATGCCTTTAGATGCAGGCCGCAGAATATGTCCGCTCTGCTCATTTTGGTCAGACTCTCCCACACCTGCAAGTCGTTTGATACACGGTCCAGCAGCCAGACGATTTGCTCCTCCAACGTCTGCCCTGCCGCCGCAGGGCTGTTGAGCAGCCAGACGCTCGGCAAATGCCGGATGCGCCCACTCCGAAGGGCTTCCCCCTTACGATGAACGCGCGTCGGCTCGGAGGAAAGCAAGCGCGAGACTAAATCCACGTCTAAGGTTTCATCTGTGAACCGCAGGCAGGCCGATGTTTTGTCAACAGAGCCGCCAATCCAAATCACTTCGCTGACAGGTTCAACCGGGGGAAACGGTTCCATGAGCGGTTCTCCATCGGCGTACAAAAACTACAGCCCCGTCCCCGGCGTGCCGCTGTAGAGGATGACGGGGGGATCGGGCTGGCCGGAGGCTTTGTGAGCGGCGTGCTGGCGGCGGACGTCGTCCAGGAGGCCCGGCACGGCCTGGGGGGGCGTGGCGGGGGCGGAGAAGGCGGCGGTGAAGGTGGGCCAGAACTGGTCAATGTTGTGCGAGTAGTCGAAGACCATGACGCCCTGGGTGGAGGCGGTGGCGGCTTGCAGGGCGCGGGCCAGGAGTTCGGGATGGCCGTTGTAGTTCGAGAGGGCGATGCCGGCGTAGACGAAGGTCTGGTCGTTGACGGCGCGGTTGGAGAACTGGCCTGCCGCCTCGACGCTCTCGCCCGCCGACCGGCCCGCCGCGATGGCGTCGGCGACCGTGCCGGGCGGGTAGTAGCAGCCCGTCGTCAGCCAGTCCACCAGCCCCGCGAAGCCCGTCTTCTGGTAGGAGGGCGTCAGGAAGCGCAGGCCCGCCGAGAAGTCGTCCGCGCCCCAGTTGGAGCCGAGCGTCGGGTAGTCGGGATACCAAGACCCGGCGTAGACGCTGACGGTGGCCGTCGGGCGGATGGCCTTGACGGTGGCGACGGCGCTCGCCAGCCAGTTGCGGATGGTCAGGGTGCGGAAGACCAGCCAGGCGTCGTAGACGGGGCCGGGGACGATGCGCTTGGCGAGGGAGGGGTACGACACCTGATAGGTGAACACGTCGTCAGGCCAGCGGACGGGATGCCCGACGAACGCCTCGAACTGGGCGTGCGTGACCGGGCTGAAGTCGGCGTTCGCGCCCGCGTAGCGCATCCGGTCGTCGAAGATGACGCCGTCCACCGCGTAGCCGCGCACGACCTCGGCAATCATGGACAGGATGCGGGTCTGGACAGCCGGGTCGTTCGGGTTCGTCATCAGCGGCACTTGCTGCTCCGGGCGGGCGCTGATGGGGACGAACGTCGAATTGGTGAGCATGGAAATCTGCGCGCCGACCGGGGCGAAGCGCCGCAGCCAGTCGCCCGCCGGCCCGCCGCCGGCCAGTGCGCTGCCGCCGGCGGGGACGCTGGCCGAGATGGCAGCCAGGGCCGCGCCGTCCACCTGGGCGACCACGCGCTCGTCGGCGTTCAGCAGGACCACGATGCTCCCCGGCTGCGCTTTCAGGCTCCCGCTGTCCGTGTAAGCCGAAAGCAGGTCCGGCGTCCGGGGCGTCAGGTTGGCCCGATCCGAGAGACCATAAGGGACCGCGCCGGGCGCGTTGGACATGACGCTCAGGGCCGGCTCATACAGCGTGGACTGCCATTCGGGGTGCGTGTAGCCCGGCCCGTATTTGACGTCCCGGTGCCCCTCGCTGAAGACGTTCATGCTGGCGACAAGCTGCAAGCCGTTGGCGTGGGCCTGCTGCACCATGACGGCCAGCGGGTCGAAGCCGGCGGGCAGCGTCTTCCCGCCCAGCCAGGTGGTCAGCTTGGGCGCGTACTTGCTGGGGTAGAGCGTGTAGCCGACGATGGGCTTGACGTCCATGACGATGGTGTTAAAGCCGCCCTTCTTGATCTGGGCCACCATGTCGGTGATCTTCTGCGCCGAATTGGTCCGGTTGAGATTGGCCGTGGCATCCACCCAGATGACCCGCGCCTGCGCCCCGCGCGCCCGCGTGACCTGCTGGGCAATCCCGATGCCATTGTTGGCCTCGTCCAGCGGCACGGCCGGGATGCCTTTGAGCGGCACATATTGCGGGGCCGCCACGGGCGGCGGCACCGTCAGCGGCGGCGCGACCGTGATAGGTGAGGGCGGCGGGACCGGAGTGCCGGGCGGCGCGGGCGCACTATTCGGGTTTACGGGAGTGGGCAGCGGCGTCGGAGGCGGCGGAACCGCCGTCGGCGCCCCCCCAGCGGGCGGCTGCGGGGCGGCAGGTGGTGTCTGTGGCGCTTGCGCGGCCAGCGGGCCGCCAATCACTCCTGCGCCGAGCGCGAGTGCGGCGGCGATCCAGTTCAGACGGGTCAAAGCGTGTCCTTCAAGCAGGCCCGGCCCCTGCGGGACGCGGCCCTGCGACTTGCGTTGCGCCCATTATAGCACAGTCAGTCAAGGGCAGGGCGCAGAAGTGCGCGGCAGAAGGTAAACTAACCCCATGACGCGGCGGCAGGAGCGACGGCCCCGCGCAGGAGCAAACCGATGGACGGCAAACGGCTATTACATTCTTTGAGGCTAGAGAACTTCCTGTCTTATGGCCCGGAAGGTGTTCAACTGGAACTAGAGCCGCTGAACATATTGATTGGGCAGAATGCTTCGGGTAAGTCTAATCTCATTCAGGCTGTTGAACTGCTCCGCGCCACGCCCAACGGCCTATCCTCCTTTCTGAGACAAGGCGGCGGCGTCGCGGAATGGCTTTATAAAGGCGGGAAGCAACTGCCGACGGCGGAAATCATCGCCTCGGTTGATTATCCTGTGGTGGATGACCAACTGCATCACTCTCTCTCGTTTACAGCAGGCAACCAGCGATTGCAGATTGTGGATGAGGCAATAAAGAGCGCAGCCGGTAGCATAAGGCAAGACATTCCTATTGTCTACTACAGCTATCAGCGGGGTGAGCCAGCCGTTGCAGCCAGGGAAAATGTCGTTAGGGGGAATGAGGATTTTCCGACTCTGCAATGGACTTCTCGGCCCATAAGCGGCATCAAGTCTGATTCTTCCATACTCTCGCAGAGAAGCGACCCTGATCTCTATCCCCCACTCAATTATCTAGCGGAACAGTATCGGGGCATTACAGTCTATCGCAACTTCCACTTGGATGGGCCTGACTCAATGCGCCGCCCACAGCAGACCGATCTGCCGACAGATTTTTTGGAAGAAAACGGGCGCAACCTCAGCCTTGTCTTTAGCAACTTGCAGTACCAGGGCGTGATGGAGACCATCATTGGCAAACTGCGGGTGGTTTATGAGGAGGTAGAAAGGATTGGTGTTAAACTCGAGGGCGCAACTATGCAGATATTTATCTACGAGCGCGGCATGAACAACCCCATTCCTGCGGCGCGGTTGTCCGACGGCACACTGCGCTATCTGTGCCTGCTGACGATCCTGTACCACCCCACCCCACCGCCGCTCATTTGCCTGGAAGAGCCGGAGATCGGGCTGCATCCCGACCTCATTTCCGGCCTCGCCGAGATGCTGAAAGAGGCGTCTCAGCGGACGCAGATCATCGTCACGACGCACTCGGACTTGCTGGTTTCCAAGTTCAGCGACCAGCCGGAAGCCATTGTCGTCTGTGAACGGACGCCGAGCGGGACGACGCTAGAGCGATTGGACGCGAAGAAACTAGAACTCTGGCTGGAGGAGTATTCTCTGGGTGAAGTCTGGATGCGGGGCGGCATCGGGGGGACGCGCTGGTGACGCATATCGTGTTCCACATCGAGGGCGGCGTCAGCAACAGCCAGAGCGGCGACATGCGGCAGGCGTTCCGCCACTTTTTCTCCGAACTGGACAGGCTGGCTAAGAGTAGGGGCGGCAAAATAGATTTCTTTATGCATGGATCACGTCGCAGCGCCTACAAAGGGTTTTGCGGCGCGCTAACCACCCAGCCGGAAAAGTTTCACGTCCTGCTGGTGGACTCAGAAGACCCCGTAGCGCACTGGGGCGAGTGCTGGCGGCATCTGCGTGAGCGGCAAGCGGACGGCTGGGAGAAGCCCGCAGGCGTGGGGGAAGCGCAATGTCATCTGATGGTGCAGGCGGTCGAAGCGTGGTTCTTCGCTGATCCAGAGGCCGTTGAAGGATATTACAAGCAGGGCTTTCAAGCGAGCATCCTGCCGGTTCGGCAGAACGTGGAGGAAATCCCGAAGGGCGAGCACATCGCAAAACTGGAAGCGGCGACGCGCCACTCGCAGAAGGGTCTCTACCACAAGACGAACCACCTCCCGGCCCTACTTGGCAAGAGCAACGCCGCCAAAGTGCGCGCCCGTGCGTGGCATTGTGACCAGATTTTCGTGACACTGGCGAAAGAGCTGGGAGACGAAATGCCGCCGCTCTGCACATTTCCGCTGGATCAGTAGGGTGGCAGGAGGCGGCGGAAGCCGTGGGTCAGAACGACGGCGGCGAAAAAGACGTTGCGGGCGAGTTGCGGCAGGAATGGCAGAGATAAGGGCCGCTGCGGCTGGCCGTCCGCACAGACGGCGGCAAGCTGCGCGCCAAGCCGCGTCATCCAAGCCACCGTGCGCGGCCATTCCCAAAGCGCGACCCGCCACTCGGCGGGGATGCCGTCCTGCCCGACGGCGGCCCCGACGATCACGCCGACGATGGCCCCGGTCGTGTCCGTGTCGCCGCCGCAGTGGACAACGGACAGGACGGCCCGCCGGTAGTCGCGCGGGAAGCGGAGCCAGGCGTGGAGGACGACCGGCACGGTTTGGTAGACGTAGCCCGAAACGCGCTCGTCCGCGCCCAGCGAGGCGGCAAAGGTTTGTGTGGTTTCGCCTGCGTGGACGCTGTCCGCCACGCGGCGGGCGAGGTCCAGGAACCCGGCGTCCGCTCCCCACAGCAGACCGTCCAGTGTGTATAAGAACATTCCCGGAAGGTCGGCGGGGGCCTCACTCGCCAAGTGCGCGGCGAGGGCGACGGCCAGCGCGCCCACTTCGGCGCGGGGGTCCGTGTGTGTCAGCCGCGCCGAGGCTTTCACCAGGGCGCGCAGGCGGGCCGGGTCATTTCCATAGCAGACGCCCAGCAGGGCGCTCCGCATGGCAGGGCCGTTGCCCGCCGAGGGGACGCCGCTCCGGGACGGCGGGACGCCTAGGCAGAGCTTGATCGTCGCCCGCAGGGTCGCCCAGCCGACTCCGGCGGGCAGGCCGAGCAGCCACAAGCGCAGACGCCGGGCGAGGGCGCGGGTGAACGCCTCCGGCTCGCCCGCCGACTCGATCAGCGCCTGCGCGATCAGGCAGGTGTGCTCAGTGTCGTCCGAAACCATGCCGCGACGACCCAGCAGGCGCGGGCCGTCCAGGTGGGGAAACAGCCGCGCCTGGCGACGCCGGGACAGCCCCTCGCAGGCCAATCCGACCGCATCCCCGACGGCGGTTCCCAACAGGCAGCCCGTGATCGCCTGTTCCCGCACCGCCACCCTCTGCGTCTCGCTCATGGCGTCAGCCCGATCCGCGCCGCCAACGGGCCGTCCACAGAGTAAACCTCCTCGCGTGGCATCACTAACTGCCCCAGGTCGCCCGATTGGACGTGCCGACGCTGGTCCGTGACGAACGCCGTGATGTCTTCAATCCCGACGATCCACTCGCGGGCGTAGCGAGCCAGGAAGTCCCCGCGCAGGCCAAGCTGAATGGCCCGGCGCTCGATTTTGGCCCCGGACGGGTCATGATCCGGGTCCCATTGGCTCCGCACATCCGACCGCTCCAGCGCCCCTTTCCACTCCGCCTCACTGCCGTACAGGGCCGGGATATAGGTGGACGGGACAGCCTCGGCAAGAATGGCGTCGAAGGCGTCGCGCCGGAGCGAGACGGCCAGCACGGTCTCCTGATTTTCTTTGGTCGCCCAGCCGCACCGATACATCATCCAAAGGAAGTTCGGCTTGATCCAGCTCATGCGTGTCAGCGAGAAGCCGCTACCGCCAAAGGCGCCGTGTTCAGCGGCGTAGCGACCGGTCTTGGGGCAATAGGCTTGGTAGACGACGATCTTTTCGGCGTCGTACTGCGCCAGGATGTGCCGCCCTGCCTGCGGCCAGCGCTCCTTCTGCGCCGGGTACGGCTCGGTAATGAGGTTCATCGCAGCGCCTCCCGCACTTCCATGAGAACTTTGCCGAGCATGTTCTTGCTTGTGCCTTCTATGCCGCAGCCCCAATAGTAATCATCTGGCGCGTCCTCGATCAACTCTTCGTCGCCTGTACCGAGCAGGACGGCGCGGATGTCCGAGTGCTGTTCAAATTTGGCGCGGACGGCGCGGCGCATGACGGCGTCCTTGACGGCCTGCCAGTCGGGCCGGAGCGGGCGGGCGTGGTCGTTGCCCATCTGCTTGGCGATCATCGGCGCGGGGGCGATCCGAATGGCGTCCTCATGGGGCGTATCGGGAAACTTCATGGCCTGGAAGAAGTGCTCGACGGTCTGCCACGGCGTCCCCTCGATCTCAAAGCTGTGACGGGAAAAGTTCGAGAAGCAGCCGTAGGGTTCGTCGCGCTCGCGGTAGAACTTGATGGGCATGGGCGTCTTCCTCTTTCGTGTTTTGATCACACGAACACTATACCCCAAGTTTATGTTATTTTAACACTATCACGAAATTATTCTTGGGGCGGGGTGAATTCGTAAAGCAGAGCGGGGCGGTGCTGGCCGCGCTGTTCCTGGTCCGTGGCGGCGAGGGAGCCGGTTCCCAAGACCCACTTACGGAAGTTGCGCTTGTCGAAGGGGCGGTCCAGCAGGATTTCATAGACTTCCTGCATCTGGGTCAGCGTGAAGCGGGTGGGGAGCAGGGCGGCGGCAACCGGTAGGCTGGACTGGAGCCGCGCCCGCAGGGCGTGAACGGCATGGTCCAGGATGGCCTGGTGGTCGAAGGCGAGCGGTTGGGGCAGATCGGCCAGGGGGAACCAGCGGGCGTCGGCGGCGTCGGTATCCGCGCGCAGGACAAGCCGGTCACTGGGGACGAGCGCGGTGTAGGCGACGGTGATGACTCGGGTGCGCGGATCGCGGCTGGGGTCGCCGAAGGCGCGGAGTTGTTCCAGGAAGACATTCGAGACGCCGGTCTCTTCGGCCAGCTCGCGGCGGGCGGCCTCTTCCAGCGTCTCGTCGGGCCGGACGAAGCCGCCCGGCAAGGCCCACTGCTCGGCGAAGGGCCAGGACTTGCGCTGGATAAGCAGCAGGTTCAGGCGCTTGTCGCGGAGGGTGAAGATGACGATGTCTACGGTGACGGAAGGACGCGGGAAGACGGAAGCATCGTAGGTCTGTTCGATGTCCGGCGAAGTCACGGCAGGTTCTGGCGTTGTGTGCATGGGACACTTATTATGCCGGATTGCGGGGGCGGCGTCAAGATGTATCCGGCACTGGAAGTGCCGGGCTACTCGGGAATGGAAGTCGCTCCGCGACTGAGGAGAGGGCAGGGCAAGAAGAAGGGCAGGGACAAGCCCTGCCCCTACGCGGACTTGTCCTCAGTGCCGGAGGCACTTTCACTCACGAGTAGACCGGCACTTCCAGTGCCGGGTATCAGTCGTGTGCCGCCACCTCATAGCTCCAAAAGTCGCGCGCCAGGAGGGTGTTCGGGAAGATCGCCTGCGCCTCGGCCAGCAGCTCGCCCAGCCGCGACTCGGAACCGGACTCGTAGCGCGGGCTGATGTGAGTCAGAATCAGCGTCCCAACGCCAGCGTCGCGGGCGACCGTCGCCGCGCCCGCAGCGGTCGAGTGGCCGGCGGCGACAGCGCGGTCGGCCTGATCGCTCAGGAAGGTCGCCTCGTGGACCAGGATGTCAGCACCCTGGGCGAGTTCGGCGGCGGCGGGCGTCGCGCCCGTGTCGCCGCAGATCACGACCTTGCGGCCCGGCCGGGGCGGGCCGACCAGTTCTTTCCCATCAACGGCCCGGCCGTCCGGCAGCGTCAGCGTCTCACCGGCTTTGAGGCGGCCATACAGCGGACCGGGCGAGACCCCCAGCGCCTGCGCTTTTTCTACGTCAAACGTGCCGGGGCGCGGCTTCTCGCAGACGGCGTAGCCATAGGAGACGATCCGGTGGGCCAGCCGGCGGCAGAAGACCTGCCGGGCCTCGTCCTCGAAGATCAGCCCCTCGCGGACGGTCTGCACCGTCAAGGGGTAGCGGACGCCGGTCCCGGTCAGGCGCAGCGTGACGCGCAGCCATTCTTCCAGTCCGGGCGGGCCGAAGAGGGTCACGGGCGTCTGAATGTCCTGGGCCGACGACCGCGTGGCGAGCAGGCCCGGCAGGCCGAAGACGTGGTCGCCGTGCAGGTGCGTGACGTAGACGTGTTGCAGCTGGGACAGCCGCAGGGGGGAGCGCAGGATCTGCTGCTGCGTTCCCTCCCCGGCATCAAAGAGCCACAGCGCGCCGCGCTGGGTCCATTGCAGGCCCAAGCTGCTGACGTTGCGCGTCAGGCTGGGCGAGCCGGCGCCGGTTCCCAGGAAGGTAAGTTTCAGGTCGGTCATGTCCTGACCATTGTACCAGACACGCCGCTAAAGATTTCAGTAGAGATTTCAACGCGGCTCCCGACAATGACAACAGGAAGCAGCACTATGCAGACATTGGAGAGTCCCCTGACGGCGCCCATTGGGCACGCCGAGCTTTACCGGATGGCCTTCGCGGCCTGCCCGATAGGCTTTATTGCCTGGGGCAATGACGCCCGCATCGTGGACTGGAACCCGGCGGCGGAGCAGATTTTCGGGTGGACGCGGGCGGAGGCGATGGCCCAGCCTTCCCCGCACTTTCTGGTGCCCAAAGACATCTGGCCGCATGTGGCGGGCGTGTTCGCGGGGCTGCTGGAGGCCGAAGAGCCGACCGACAGCCTGAACGACAACATCACGCGGGCTGGGCGGGTCATTCACTGTGAGTGGCACAACCTCCCCATGCGTGACCAGCAGGGCCGGGTCACCGGATTCGTCTCCATGGTCCAGGATGTCACCGACCGGAAGCAGGCAGCGGCGGCGCTTCAAAGCGAGATCGCCGAGCGGAAGCGGGCGGAGTTGGAGCTGGAGCGCGTCCTGACCCAGAGCGAGCAGATCATCGCGTCCATCACGTCCATCCTGATCACCGTGGACGAAAAGGACCTGATCACCACCTGGAACGCCGCCGCCGCCGCCGCCTTCGGCCTGCGGACGGCGGAGGCGCTCGGCCTGCGCTTCACGGACTGCGGCATCGCGTGGAACTGGAACATTATCTTGGGCGGGGTGGCAAAATGCACGGCCCAGCAGAAGCCAGTGAGGATGGACGACATCCCCTACCTGACCCGTGACGGCAAAGAGCGATTCCTGGGCGTGACCCTGAACCCGATCCACCATTACAGCGAGGAGCCGATGGGCTTCCTGCTGCTGGGGGCCGACATCACGAACCGCCGTGTCATGGAAGGCCAGCTTGCCCACGCCCAGAAGCTGGAGTCCATCGGGCAGCTCGCGGCGGGCATCGCGCACGAGATCAACACGTCGATCCAGTATGTGGGCGACAACACGCGCTTTTTGCAGGAGGCGCTGGGCGATTTGCAGCCCCTGCTGGAAGCCTGCCACGCTCAAAACCCCGATGTGTCGGCGCTGGCGGAGGCGGCGGAGCAGGCGGACCTGGATTACCTCCTGGAAGAAATCCCGCGCGCCCTCAGCCAGTCGCTGGAGGGCATCGAGCGCGTCTCCCACATCGTGCGGGCGATGAAGGAGTTCTCGCACCCCGGCACGGCGAGCAAGGTCATGACGGACCTGAACCGCGCCCTGGACAGCACGATCACGGTGGCGAGCAACGAGTGGAAGTATGTGGCCGACCTGCTCCCCGACTTCGAGCCTGATCTGCCGCTCGTGTCCTGCCTGCCCGCCGATCTCAACCAGGTGTTCCTGAATATCATCGTCAACGCTGCCCACGCCATCGCGGACGTCGTGGGCGACGGGTCACAGGGCAAAGGCGTTATCACCGTCAGCACGCGCCGGCGGGAGGACTGGGCGGAAGTGCGCTTCAGCGACACGGGGACGGGCATGAGCGAAGAGGTCAAGGCGCGCATCTTCGACCCCTTCTTCACGACCAAGTCGGTCGGGCGCGGCACCGGTCAGGGACTCGCGATCTCGCACGCGGTCGTGGTCGAGAAGCACAAGGGGACAATCAGCGTCGAGAGCAAGCCCGGTGAGGGGACAACCTTCGTCCTCCGCCTGCCGATCTCCGACACAAATCAGAAGGACGAGAATGAGCACTAAGATCCTCTGCGTGGACGACGAGCCGAACATCCTGTCCGGCTACCAGCGCAGCCTTCGTAAGCAGTTCACGATCGAGACCGCGCCCGGCGGGGCCGAGGCGCTGGCGAAGATCGAGGAAAGCGGGCCGTATGCCGTGTTGGTCACGGACATGCGGATGCCGGGCATGGACGGCGTACAGTTCCTCCGGGAAGCCCAACAGGCGGCCCCGGACTCGGTGCGGATCATGCTGACGGGCAACGCCGACCAGCAGACCGCGTCCGACGCCGTCAACGAGGGGCGCATCTTCCGGTTCCTCAACAAGCCCTGTTCGCCCGAAGATCTGGCGCACGCCCTGACGGCGGGCCTGGAGCAGTACCGGCTAATCACGGCGGAAAAGGAGCTGCTGGAAAAGACGCTGGGGGGAACCATCAAGATGCTGATGGAGATACTGGCGACCGTGGACCCCGACCTGTTCGGACGCGCCCAGGCGCTGCGGCTGAACATGCGCGCCCTGGCCGGCGCCCTGCGCGCGACGGGCCTGGTCGCCCCCACCGACCTGTGGCCGCTGGAACTGGCGGCCCTGCTGGCGCGGGTCGGCTCGGTCACCGTTCCGCCCTTCATCGTGGGCAAAGCGCGTCAGGGGCAGGCGCTGTCCGAGGCCGAATTGAAGATGTGGCAGCGCGTGCCCGAAACGGGCTATGCCCTGCTCCGCAACATCCCGCGCCTGGAGCCGGTCGCCGAGATCGTCCGCTTCCAGCATAAGCACTTCGACGGCGGCGGCGTCCCTGACGGCCCAATCAGCGGCGAGTTGATCCCGCTGGGCGCGCGGATGCTGAAGGTGCTGCTGGACCTGGCCGAAATCGAAGCCGGCCATGTCGCGCGCGCAGGCGCCTTCGCGCTGATGCAGCGGCAGGCGCATCGCTATGACCCCCAGATGCTGGCCGCCGCGCGCCAGTGTCTGATCCAGGCCGAGCCGCCCCCGCAGGAGATCCCGTCCATCTCGATCCCCCTCAAAAGCCTCGCCCCCGGCCATGTCCTGGCCGAAGACATCCAGACCGTCGAAGGCAAGACCCTCCTGACGGCGGGCCGTCGGCTGACCGAGATGCTGCTGGAAAAGCTCCACAACTACGCCGCCCTCGCCGAGATCAAAGAGCCGATCTGCGTGCGGATGGCTGGGTGAGGCTGTCGTTCGGGTAGAATCTGCTCATCAGGAGGGTCACGCCCTCCTGGCCCCACTTTTACGAAGTGCTTGACAAAGTATTGACACAGAGAAAAAAACGGCGGTATAATCTGTTTACAAAGGGACTAGGATTTCCTGGTCGGCAAAAAGCCCTGGTGTAGACCGGGGTTTTTTGTTGTTCAGGGAAAGATTTTGAGGCCGCGCACGAGGCCAGGGCCAACATAGAATCTTGGCCGGAGAATGTCGTATGCTGGATTCAGTTTATTTGGATCAATAACATGACGTGCGGTTGGATAGGCGGCTAAGTCGGCCATCTGCATCCCAACGATGTTCATCTCTTTCGTTCAGAACGTCAAACGAAATTGAATACGCTTCACACGATCAGCAGGAACGTAGCTGTTCCCCTCATTCACAAAACGATAGAAGCTCAGGCTGAGTTGATCGTCTTCTTTCTTTCCTCGCGCCTCTGCCATGATATAGACTTCTGTTTGACCAGCCTTCTCCAAAATTGGCAAGAGCCGCTCTAACGCAAACTCCATTGCCAGATCGTATGGGTTTGCTGCCGCATCCCCATAGCGGTCTTTATGATGTTGCTTACGGATCATGGATGCGATTAACGTGTGCTCTTCCAAGCCCATGATTCTGTTGATCCGAGTGTAGAATTCGTTTCGTCGCGTCGCGTTGCTGAGGAAGGCGTAAGGCCCCTTCTGCTTGCGAATGTCATAGGAACGCAAAATGACGCCTTCATGCCCAAAAAAGTCCATTTTCAGTTGGTAGACGGCGGGTACAATCGCCCGCGCATACTCTCCAGCCTCACAAATTACCGAATGAGCCGTAAGGCCCCTGAATTTAGGATTTATTCTTTATTCATGGGGATATAAGGCTCCATGCCTTTCCTGCGAAGCAGGAACTAGTTCCGAAGGGAAGAATGAACGCAAGGCATGAGA